>Ga0316224_1000186_pt1 | contig 96721 bp, 70 predicted proteins | sample TBH18013metaG_FD_206254 | JGI IMG/M metagenome (GOLD analysis project Ga0316224, IMG submission 206254) | Freshwater microbial communities from Trout Bog Lake, Wisconsin, USA - TBH18013 | ecosystem: Environmental > Aquatic > Freshwater > Lake > Hypolimnion/Profundal zone | place: USA: Wisconsin...
CTTCGCATGGATGCAAAACTTCCGCCGACTCGTCACACGATGGGAATACCATATCGAAAACTTCCTCGGCTTCGTTCATCTCGCTTGCCTTCACATGATGCTCAAACATTTATGAGACCGCTTCTAGGGACGGATCCGAACTCCTTGTCCATGCCATCTCCAATTCGCTACGAGAGACATTTAAGATCGATGCGAGCTGCTGAAGGAAGTCCCAATCAAACATATCTCGCTGTCGAATAATATGTTCGTTCCAGCCGACGCTAATTGCTGAGTCGAGCCACTTTGCTTCGTCGCCACTTGATAGCGAAGCCCCTTCAGCCGTGAACAACGCCAATGCTCGGCGCAACTTGTCAACATTTTGCGCAGCCCATTGCTTCGTCATCCGCAGAGCGGCTGTCTTTGAGCTTTCGGGCAGAATGATTGGGGAGACAGTGTCCTGTAGGCCTTTAAGAAGTATGCCGTATGGTCCTGAGGCTGGGCCTTCCTGCCTCGGGTGAGGTAGGAGCTTGATGTGGTCGGAACTGATTAACGTTGCTGTTACCGTGAGGGCTTGATGCCATTCCGTGTAAAACGAATCGCGCGGTGTCTGACGTGCGAGGGCCATGATTCCTGAATAGAGTGACGAGGCATCAACAAAGCCTTCAACCATCGATTCGCCTCAGAACTTCATATCAAGAAATTATATCTGGCGGGTGGGCGGGTGGCCCCGGTCCCGGTGCCCACTCCAGACCACGATGAGGGAGTCCGGTCCCTTGCTTGGGGACCGGGGAGACTGCGGACCTCAATTGGCAGCAAGAAGCCCGCGGCCTAGCAGGATCGGTCCCGACAAACGCCGCAGTGTCCACGAGGACGGAATCTTCAAAGCAGCTAGACTGGAGCTGGACCAACTCGATGCTCTTGTCGGGCGCCTCAGGCCTCGATTCTGAGGCCTGGGATTCCTGCAAGGCATCTCAGGGCAACGAGTACCAAGAGCCCTTGCCGGTTCCATGTCGGGCGAGGTAGCGCTTCTCTACCAGGCTGCGGAAATGGTCCTTCAGCGTGTTGCGGCTGGCACCGGTGGCGCGGATCATGTCGGCCATAGTGACGCGTCCATGCTGGCGCACGTAGTCGATGATCTGGATGGCCAGCTCAGGTAGGGTGGCAATCACGAGTCGTTCGCGCTCCACCTTCGTCGCCAGCCGTCGTTCCTGCTGCTGCAAGGCCCGCAGAAAATAGATCAGCCAGGGCTGCCAGTTTCGCGCCGCGCTACGGGGTGTGCCTTGTGTCTGGCGCAGTGCAAGGTAGTAGCCCTCTTTGCTGTTCTCGATCACGCTTTCGAGAGAACTGTAGGGGACATAGGCATACCCGGACTTCAGCAAAAGGAGCGTGGTGAGCACACGGCTCAAGCGGCCATTGCCGTCCTGGAATGGGTGGATCTCAAGAAGCACCACCGTAACGATGGCGATGATGAGCAGCGGATGAAGCCGCTTAAGTTCCTGGGCCTCTCGGAGCCAAGCGATAAGCTCGGCCATCATGCGGGGTGTGTCAAAAGGTGAGGCGGTCTCGAAGACGACGGCAATCTGCTGGCCGGCATCGTTGAAGGCGGCGACACTGTTGGGCAGCGTCTTGTACTCGCCGCGATGCCGGTCGTCCTTTTCGCTGTAGCGCAGAAGATCGCGGTGGAGCTGCTTGATGTGGTTCTCCGTGATCGGAATCTCCGGCCACGCATGGAAGATCGTCTCCATGACCTCGGCGTAACCGGCGACCTCCTGCTCGTCGCGGGTGGCAAAGGTCTTAATCTCCAGATTGGCGAGCAGACGCTCCACGTCGCGGTCGGATAGTTTGCTGCCCTCGATGCGCGTGGAGGAGCCGATGCTCTCAATGGTTGCCACGCGGCGCAGTGCGCTCAGGCGCTCGGGCGCCAGGGTTCCCAGTGCGCGCCATGCCCCTTTGAATTCGTCGATCTCGGCGATGAGCGAGAGCACTTCGGATGTAATCGGGATGTCGGCGGTCTCGAACATCTGGCCTCTCACCCATATATACACCCATAAGCACCCATAAATCCACGCGGAGAAACCCCCTGATCTCGTTATCCCGCACCGCCGATGCGGCAACACATCCCTGCCCGCTGTGCGCCTTGAGATTCGATGCATGCTCCGGCGGCAACGTCAAATCAGCGTCGGTCGCCAGATGGAAGCCATTTCGGATTAGGTAACGGCAGACGCCCATTGGGCCGCGCGTTTTCCAGCCTGCGATTCGGTCGTGACTTCGGCCGCTGGGCCGCACTTTGGAACCAACGGGGTGAGGTGGAGGCCGCGGCGAATCTCCTGACGCACCTGCATGAGGATGAGGCCGAGCTGGTTGCGGCCATCGCCGGTACAACGTGAGCTGACACCGTACTTCTGTTTGCCAGCCGGAAGGGCCTGGCACTCGCAGACGCCCCAGAAGTTGTCGTGGCACGCATTGCCATGGACGAGTTGGGCGTCCTCGGTGGCCAGCAGCATTTCGCGTAGAAGCGGCCAGGAGAACTTCGAACGCTGAATATCGAGCATGATGTCGAGCTGCACAGCATCCCAGTCCGGCCGCATCCAGCTTTTGGGGATGTTCTTGCCGAGTCGTCTCGCGTCCCAAGGCTGGATGTTCCAGCCGATGAAGGAAACGCGATCGGGGCGGCTGAGTATCTTGGCTGCTTCAAAGGCGGCAGCCGGGGAGTTGTACTGGTCGTTCTCGAAGAAAAAGGCAGAACGAAAGAGCGGGCTCAGAAAGGCATACTTGCGGGTAAACGACTCAATGATCGAAGGCATAGCGGGCTCCAGCGAAATGGCGCGGGAACAGCAGTTCTGGCGCGCCGTATCGCGCTCAGGTCCACTGTTCGTCGAATGAGATGCAGCGGAGAAGGGGAAGGACTGGTCTGGCTCGGGGCTGCCCGGCGCACCGGAGGCTTGCCGCCATGGGTGGTGCCTGGGACAGTGCGGCCAGACGCTCGGTGTAAGGTTGTCGGGCATCGTGGTCCATGCAAATATGACCGTGCATGGGCGGCGCCAGGGCGGAGCATCCCTCAGCAGCGGGATGTGGACGCTGCTGGAGAGCAAGACCTTACTCGAAGGGCAATTCGAAGTGGTCGGTCCAGGCCAGTGCCGGATTCATCCTGAAGAGTGGAGATCGCCTCCACTGGAATCCGAAACCGAGTGATTTGCCGAAGAATGGGCGTCGTGATGGGCGTTTGCGGGGACCGATCCGTGGCGGCCTGCCCTGGAACATGCGTTGGCCTATTCCCACACATTTGGCCGGCAATCTCCGACAAACGCAGCTCGGGTGTATGCTGAAAGGAAGCCTCGAGCCCAAATTGACATTCCGGGGGGGATGGTCGCGGTTTGGCCTAACGAGCATCATGGACGCCAGTTCAGAGACAGACCGCCTCGCTAGCTCTCGGACCCTCCTGCTCGCCGAGGTAGAGAAGCTGTTCGAAGAGCTAAAGGCCAGTGCCGAGCGCACCCAACTCATTGCGGAGATTGACCGAGCCATCCTCCGGTCTACATTCTCCCCGAATGAGGTCTTTGAACTCATTGTTCAAAAATGCCTGCAAAAGACCGGCTGCCGGCACGGTCAAATCGTCGAGTACAGACGCAACCGGCTTATTGTCACGGCCAGTACTGACCCCACGCGCGTCGGTCAGGAACTGCCCATGGACCGGTCCCTCTGCGGGACCGCTATTAAAGAACTCGCGACACAGCACTGCCCGGAGGTTGCTAAGCTTCCTGCGGAATCCTATGTGCGATTTCACGGCGACACGGCCAGTGAACTGGTCGTCCTCATCAAGCCGGAACAGACAGCATGGATCATGGGCGTCCTTGATCTTGAACGAGAGGTTCTTGGCGACTTCGGCCCCAACGCCATTGCATTCGCTGAGCTTCTTGCACGGCAAGCGGCCATTGCGATCACCAACACTCGCACTTGGTCGGGGACAAAAATACTCTACGAGATCAGCACATCGCTGCTTTCCGGGTCATTGGCCCTGGAAGATAGCTACCAGAGGATTCTCGACTCTGTCCTCGACGTGTTCGATTTTGAACATGGTCAAATACTGCGGCTGATCGGCGATGAATTTGTCATCCTTGCAAGCAGCCGCAAAGAGGATGTCGGATTGCGTGCCGGACGGCACAACTCTGTGTGTGGCCGATACCTGATTGAAGAGCATGGTCGGGATCTGTTGGTCTTGAACAACATAGAGGAGTCTGAGTACCGCGAGTACTACCTTCGTCTTCTTCACTCAGAAGACCAACCTATGCGGAGTGAGATGATAGTCCCGCTTATCGACAATAAACGCCTCGTAGGTGCATTAAATATAGAGAGCACGCAAATCGATATGTTCTCTGACCTCGATCGAAACCTGCTCGGCATCGTTGGCGGCCTGATGGTAGCCGCAATTTCCGCGACTTTCTCTCGGCGCAGAGCAGTGAGCCTGAGCAGAACAGAGGTTGCAAACGTTGCGCTGACGCAGTTGGGTGATGTTGCGCAATCATTCTTGCACAGGTTTGCCAACGGCATCGGCGATTCGAGAGCGCGCCTCTTGGAGTTGATGCCGCTGCTCCCCAGCACGCCCGACCCCGGTTTGCGTCGGGGCTCAATTTCCGTCTCCTCGTTTGTGTCCAGCATCGCCGATAGGTTGGCAGATGCCGGCAAGACCTTGGCCGAATTTGGCGACCGATTCGATCCGACACGCCCGCGTTTCCAACTCATCGAATTTGATCTCGAACAGGTCGCCAGGGTCGCCCTGGATCAGGCAAGAGCTCGGCACGCTACGTACTCCGTCTCCTTTGAGTTCATCAGCCGAGTGCCCTCCGGCACCGGACGGTCCGCCGAGGATGTACGCGGCAAACCTATCTGTATGCTGAGTGAGCAAATTTACGAGATTATCGAGAACCTGCTCAACAACGCAGTCGAGGCCATCCAGGAGAAGGGCACACATTTCTCAGCTGGCCAGGTTTCCATGCTCGTCGAGCTTCAGGACGCCTTTCACGCGCGTATCGAGATCACGGACAATGGAGTTGGCATAGCCGCTGGCAATCAGGACCGCGTGTTCGAGTTTGGCTATACAACCAAGAAGAATAGGCAGTCGCGGGGCGGTATAGGGTTGTGGTTCTGCGATCTGTACATCCGCCAACGAGGCGGAACGATCAGCTGTGCGTCAAGGGTTGGCGAAGGCACGACATTCGAGATTGTTTTGCCGACTGTGTTGGCAGAAGCGGAAGTTTAGGTCTTAACCGAAATCGAGGTGCGCGATGAAACATCGGATCCTGGCGATTGATGATGAGGCTGCTCCATGGCAGGAGAATTACAGCGCGTGGATTCCAGACGAGCTTGCAGTCCTGGACGGCGCGACAACGACAGAACAAGCGGTAAAACTGCTCCGAAGACGGCGCTATGACGTTGTGATTCTGGACATATCAATGGACATCAACGACGCATTCAACCGAAGCAACCGAGGAATCCAGGAGTACCTAGCATCGAAGCCGGAAGGGATGCAGTACATTATTGTATCCGGGGTCATTGATAAGACAGGGGTGAGGGACTCTCTATTGTATCTGGGCGCATTCGACATTATTTTCAAAGCCGAAATCGACCCCGCCGTTCTCAGAGAGAAACTGGCGGGCGCGATCGACGAATCGCAGAGACATCAGGCCGGCTTGGTGGCAGATGCGAAGGCGAGACTGACGCAAGGGGGGATGCTAGATGGAGCGATCCTTGGCTCGCTTCACCCGAAGGAAGGCGCCGCCAGTCTCTATCGTCTCATGGATGTTCTGCTATCAAGGATCACGCCTATCGTAGGACACAGGGATAGACCTACTTTTGTGGCGCGGGGACAGCACGTTCTGGGTCTCGTCTGGAGTCGCCAACTCGGGACTGCGGTCTCTCTCGCGATGTCCAGCACCAAGGCTTCGGAGGAGGAGTCTATCGTCGAACTGGCAAAGTGGCTAGGCTACGAGCAGCGTGGGAACCTCGTTTTCAGCCGGGAAGCAAGTCGAGTTCGGCTGCTGATCTTTGAGGAGCCTAGCGTCGCTGATATACACTTCGACCTACCCGGCATCCATGTCTAAACGCCATGATGCGTTGCATCCCGATCCATACATGAACTTACCGGCGGAGTTGCTGGACGCATTCGACACTCAGGGGGGACAGGGCGTGGTCGCCTTTGTCGGCTCGGGCCCATCGTGCGATGCCGGTTTGCCCAATTGGGCTGACCTGCTGGAACGCGTTGCTGTCGATGTCGGCTTGTATGAGGAAGTCAAACCACACATCAGAGCCGGCAGGTTAATCGACGCTGCGCAGTTCCTTTCTAAGGAACGAACTGAGCGGGTTATACAAGAACGGGTTGCGAATGAGATCAAACGTGCATCTGCTGGACCTGGGAGGTTGCATCAGCTGTTAATAGACCTGCCTTTCGCTGGGATCATTACGACGAACTACGATTTGCTGCTCACGGCCGCCGATACGGTTCGCCGGTTTCAGATTCCAATTACCCATAAGACGAGCGGATTGAGTGAGCATATTCGTCAGCGGTTCGTACTTCACTTGCACGGTCATGTGGACGATCCAGAGACTGTTATTCTCTCCCGCCTTGGCTATAACCACATCCTCCTGGATAACGACCGGGTGCGGCATTTTGTAAATGCGGTTTTTCAGACACGAAGAGTTTTGTTTATTGGGTTTGGTTTTGCTGACCCAAATGTCGACACAATCCTCCGTGATCTGAGCCACTTAAAGGTTATAGGTGTGTCGAGCGTGTTTGCATTGGTACCTTGCGGTAAGTCTGTTGACCCGGTGGTGGACGAAAGTCTGCGCCATCGCTCGATCAATCCGATATACGTTCGCAATCGTGGCGACCATGGGACAGAAGAACTTGGCGAGTGGCTTGGTCGCCTATCGGGCGCACTCAATCGGATCACCGAGTCCCAAACGAATCCGGTGCGGAAGCTTCGGCCTGCTTATGTAACAAACCCAGTCAGAGACCTGTTGGGGTCCGCTGAGTGGCTGCAATTGTTTGGCGAGGCCGTATTGGTGCTTCCTGACCGGCCTGACCTCGCGAAGTTGGCGCGTCCAGCACTGCGCAGGCAGGACGTTGACAGAATCTTTGATCGACTTTCTCTGGATGAGATGCGATCCATACTCGTTTTCGTCTGCAACAAACGTCGGCACCCTGTGTTGGAGGACGCACTGTCGTGCTTTCCTCCCTCCTAGACCGGTGGCTGACGGACAAACCGTACCTCGGGTCAAAAGCCGATCTCCAAGGCACTCTTCGAGGAGACAATTAGTATCGAGTCGGCCAGTGTACGGCAAATGTGAACTGGCCAGATCGTTTTCGTGGGGCCACGACCGATCCTTGAGTTGCGCAGACGCCCGTCCCGGCCGCCAAGCATTTCAACTCGTCTTGGCTACACGGATCGAATGACAAGCCTGGGTAGCTCAGGCCGCCTTACGCCGTGAGGTTGCGCGGGAGAGGCGGCGGCGGTTGTCGGGGTCGATGACGAGGGGCACGATTCGGCCAGACTCGGCGTTCCAGAATCCTCCCTGGTAGGGGATGCGGCCGTAGCGGAAGAGGCGGGTGAGCATGGAGAGCGCGGAGATCGCCAAGGTTTGGTTGACGAACGGTTCCTGCGCGTTGATCGCCGCAGCGGCGCTACAGCTTGGTAACGGGGCCTCTTCCTCGTCCAGCATCTCCGGGAAAAGTTCTGATACGATCCGCAGTCGTTCTTTGCGCCGATGGTTGCGCGAGTTCAAGGGCTGACCGAGGACGAATTGGCCGCTGCTGCTGTTGTTGCCCAAATCAAGGTAATAGCTGACGCCGGAAGTGTGAGCGGTCACAGCCGCGGTGATCTCCCTGCGCGCCGCGCGGGAGTCCACGCACCCCACCACGATGTCAAAGCTCTCGAAGTGTCCATTGTTCCGGAGGCAGGGCCGCATGAAATAACCTGGGACGGCGGACCACTGGAGTCCCCAGAACAGGTTGAGGCGATTCACGAGAATGGTGGCCTTGTTGTGGCCTATGTCGGAGACGGAGAACGGCTGACGAACGCAGTTGGTTTCAGAAACCGTGTCTCCGTCCATGATGGTGACTTCGAGGCCGCGTGGGTGGCCCCATGTGGTGAGCGCCTGGTGGAGGTAAGGGAGATTGAGCAGAAAGGCGCTGCCTGTGCCTCCGGCGCCAACAATCAGCATCCGCACGCGGTCGCGTAGCAGGTGCTCCTGGATGGAGTGTTCAATTTGCATGAAGGTTCTCGATGAAGGCTGTGAGCGTTTGGTTGGCGTCCACCAGGTAGTGGGCTGGAAAGCAGTCTTTGCCTGCAAGGGCCTCCCACAGTCCGGCGAAACCGCCTTTGTGAGTGGTTATGCGTTGCGCGCCGTTTGGGTGAGTAAACTCGCTCTCGAAGAAGCAGCGCTCCCATTGCGGAATGGCCGAGATGAAAGGAGATGTTGGAATCGGCGCTGAGCCGAGACAGATGTTGCCGCCTTCGTAGACATTCCAGTAGGGCGCCACATACAGCTTGGTGTTTGCCGATGGCCGCTGGCTTGTTTTGAGAGCGCGGACCGAGAGGGTGTGTCCAACAACCACGAACACGAGCGCAGGTTGCGGGAAGGAGCGACCGTTCAACGCCGCCATCTTGCCATCGGGGGAGCCGAAGAACAGGTGGCGCGTTTGCGCCGGCGTCCACCACGCGAACATCTCGTGGGTGCGCGCCAGCACATTCTCCGGGAGGATTTCGACGCCGGCATTACGCTGGAGGTTGCGAGATAGAGCGGTAAGGAAATTGCTGGAGAGCGGCTGGGCCGGGCCGAGGGCAGGCGTGTCCTGGCCCTGGACGTCATGCAGGGTCACGAAAGCATTGTCGCCGCGGTGGCCGCCATTCCCGCTGTAGATCAATAGGGCCTGGCGCAACTGGTACCGGTAGTTCTCTCCGATATGAATGTCAATGTTCATCGGGCCTCCAGAGCTTTCGCCATTTTGTTGAATTCCTCTGTGAGCAGGCAGAGTTCGCGGTTGAGGTGGAGGAATGTTTCGAGGGACCGCAAAGCAGCAGCGGTCTGGCCGGCGTCTGCCGGGTCGAAGGCGATGGCGAGGCAGGGTTCGGAGCTTGCCTCCGGCCAACATTGGGCCTCGTCGTCGAAGCAGCCTTCGATGGTGTCGTTCTTGTTGAAGACGACCAGCAGTGAGGGCAGGCAACTCTGGTCGTAGTACGAGCTCATGATTTCGCGCACGTCGCATGCGGCTGGGCGCTGGGCAAGCCGGTGAATATCGAGGAGCCGGCGAATCAAGCCGCCGAATTTGCCGTTTTGGTGCTTTCGCAGCAGGGGCAGGTCTGAGCGTGCGACTTTGAGACGAGCTTTCCGCAGAAACGCAGGGATGGCGGCTTCGACATCCGGGATTTCATACTGTTCCCGGCTTCGCTCGTCGTCCATTTCCAGCATTTGTTTCATGCCGTCCTCGCAGTTCCTGGCGTCGGTGTAGTCGTAGACGCGCACCCACTTCGCAAGGGACGCGCTCAGAACACGGTAGAACGCCACACCCAGACCTTTGGCCTGGGATTGAAGCGCTTCGAGCGCCGGGCCGGCCACCATATAGCCGCATTGTTCGGCCGCAACCGTAATCAGGAGCGGTTGTTGTACGTCCGCTCCTGCAAGCTGCCCATCCTGGGTCACCGAAATGTCCAGGTAGTACTCAATATTGCCGTCGATCATGTCGCCGCCCTGCGCCTTTAGCCAGGCATCGAGAGAGGATTGGACGTAAGCGAGCGGCGCTGTGCGCAGTTTCTCAATCTCGGGAGGCGCTGTGCCGGCGATGCCGAGTTCAGCGAGTCTACGCAAAAAGGCGAATAGGCGCGCGTCGCCGTCGTAATGGTCGTAGGAGGAGAGGATGCCAGTGAGCGAGGGAAGAGAAAGGGCTGCCGCGGGCGCCAGTGCGCTCACGCGAGGGGTGGGAGAAGCGCTGACGGTGCAGCCATGACTCTCGACTGGCTGAAGCGGCTTCCCTGTACGGCTTGCGCGATGAGTTGAGACCTTTGCTGCGAGGCTTTGCATTGGAGGTGCCTTCCGAGCAGGGAAACAGGTTTGAGCGCCGCCTTCTGAGCGAGCTCGTCGATCTCGCTCAGAAGGTCATGCACAGGGGGTGATGCCGTGAGTGGAGCCGGTGTGCGCCGGGACATGATCTATCCCTTGGAGCCGATGGCGCGGGAGAAGGTGTACTGCATGCACGTTCCGGTGGCCTCGGGTCCGGTGATGGTGGAGGTGGCGAGTTCGGGGTACTGCGTCGTGTAGTGGTCGCGCACTTGCGCGACGGTGAGCCCCGGTATGTCCGGAAGCTTCAAACCGCCGTATGAGAATGCTCTGGGAAGAGCCTGAACTTGGAGTGTCATGAGTTTTGCTCCGCTTGCGTTGTGATTCGGGATGGTGTGAATCGCGCCATGCGCCCCGGGCCTGCCTGCTGATAGCAGGCAGCCCTGAGAGAGTGCGTTAAGCGACGCAGGCAACTTGTTCTTCCTCGTTGTTCTCGTCGCCCGCGCCGTATTCAAACTCGAAACCTGCATTCTCACTGTCGTCGGACTCGTGGTCAGACTCGGTGGAGGCTGAGACTGGCTCGGCCGGAGACGCGCCGAACAAGCTGGTCGCGGCTGGCGTTACGGCCGAAGCCGTGAAGGAGGACGCAGGCGGTGCGGGCGCGTCGAAGAGGCTGGGAGCGGCCGATGGCACTGGCGGCGTGGCCGGGGGCGCCGCCACAGTTGTGGGCGCGCCGGCCTTCGTCTTCCTCCACTTCTCGGAAGCGTCTTTGGAGGATTGCTTGGCAGCGTCCGTAGCGGACTTCTTGGCTGTCTCCATTTCGGCGGCCGACTGAGCCAGCGCTGCTGCCAGGGAAAGGTGTTGGGCGACGTAGGCAGTGAGGGCCTGAGGAAACTCGCGGTCGAAATCCTCCGCAGTTCCAGTCACACCGATATCCGAGAGCGGTGTGCAGAGGGCAGGATTCTCGTCTGGGCGGATCTGGATGGGAACCACGTTGACAGCCAGCGTGTCATCCTCATTGTGCTTGATGATGATCGTGAGCTTGCGGTTCCGTACCATGGGCAGAAGTTCTTTGAACATGCTTCGGTCTTCCTTTGCTTGGAGGAGTGCATGACAGCGGGACGGCCGTTTCTCCCGCCGCGGCGGCGGTGGTCGCGGCGAGTGCAGAGATGGTCTAAGCCACCCCTGCGAGGTCTGCGAAGAGCGATAGCTGTTCACTGTGAAGAGAAACGGTAGGCGGGTTGATTTTTGAACCGCGTTGTTTCGGTGCGTGTGCGAAAGACTCCGGGAAGAGCAGGACATCGCCTGCAAAGGCAAAGGTCGGCTCTTGCGGGGTCTCGGCGGGTTGTGGTGAGGGCATGGCAAGGATGGAAGACTCGTCAAGTTCAGGTTGATCCTCCATCTCGACGCGATGCGCGTCTGGAGCCATCTTTGCCCGTTCGCGTGCCAGGCTGGCCCAGACCGCGTCGGCGGTTTCTCCGATGCGGCCCTCGGAGACCAGTTCGCGAGCAAGCGCCGTGAGGATATCGGCGGCATCTTCGTCGCCGGCGTCCTGCAAGCCCTCGCCGGTGAACTTACCCTCGACGGCCAGCGCAACCATGAGTTTCTTGCCCATCAGACGCAGACAACGCTCTTGCAAGGTGTCGAGGTAGTGAACGAACTTCACACGGACGTTGCGGTGCTGTCCGATGCGCCACGATCTCCGGCTGGCCTGCCGCAGGGTGTAGAGCGAATAGCCAGTCTCGTAGAAGTAGATCGTGGGGAAAGCGGGCAGGTCCAGACCCGTCTGCACCAGCCGGGGGTGGCAGAGGACGACGTCCACGCCTTCCCGCAGTCGGTCGGCGATCCATGCTTCGCGCCGGTCGGTGGGGACGGTGGCGCGCATCACGGCGACGCGGAACCCTTCGCGGCGAAGCACCTGTTCCAAACGAAACGGAACGTCGTGCTCACCGGTGTAGGTGGCGAACACCAGGCAGCGGCGCCCCTCGCGCCCTTCCTTGCGGAGGTCGTCGATGAGCCATTCTTCCTTTGGGTAGAGAATGCCCTCGTCGAGGTTTTCTGGCTCGGCGACCTGGACGCGTTGCACTTCTCCGTTCCCGTCCCTCACGAGTGCCTTCAGCGGGGCGAAGCCGAAAGGATGGTCCGGATAGACCAGCAACGTATTGAGCATGAGGCTGGTGATGCTGGACCCGGATTTTGGATATTCGTGCAGGGCGTCCTTGATCTGCTTCTCAAGTTCCTCGTAAGCCTTGGACAGCTTCTTGTCCATCCGTATCCCGACAACTTGTTCCTCGTAGGCCGGGAGAGTTTCCGCGATGTCTTCAAGGAAGATGAAGGCGGTCGAGTCCATGAGGTACTTGCCGAACAGAAGGGGTGATGCTCCGGGCCGGCGGCGGACTGTCACATTGACTTTGGGAGCGCGGCTGCAACGGTTGTCTTGCGGGTTGACCTTGCGGATTTCTTCAATGGTTCCGTAGGTCTCCTGAAAGGCGCGCTGGCCCTGGGTTCCCCATGCGAGACCGTCGCGGGCCATGCGTGGGCCATCCATCCGGTAAAGAACCCGGTAGATGTCGTCTGCATAGCCGCCCATGATCGTGCCGGTCATGGCAATGGTCTTCTCCGCGGCGCGGGCAAGGACGGCCAGGCCATTGCCCTGTGCGGTGTCTCCATTCAGTTCGTGGACCTCATCGGCAATGGAGTAGTTCCACCAACCTTTGAGGTAGCGACCAATGTATTCCAACGGCGCCATGCGCTGGAGCTTGCTGCGGTCCGCGGACCACAGGGCTGAGAACATTTTGGAGCCGCTGACAACGCAGTCAGCGCCCTGGGCGCCACGAGTAATGACTTCGCTGCGCTTGGAGTCGCGAAAGTCACTGCCGTACAGGCTCTCGCCCTCGCTGTTCAAGACGCGGTCGCCGGAGTCGGGATTGACGAGGGCGCCCATGAGCTTGCCGGATTTGGCGAGATTGAAGACATGCTTCCAGTAATAGGAGAGCTTGCCTCTCTCGCGGCCCAGGACAAACCAGGCCGGTTCGGGACAGGTCTTTTTCCATCCCTTGCGCCCCAGGCGGCGCAGGTCGGTAAGCCTTCCCGCCCACCCGGTGCGAATCAGGTGGTCGCTCTTCCATTGGACTTCGCAGACCCCATGCGGTTTGCGGGGATCGCCGCCGTTGCGCAAGTCGTGGATGAGGAAGACGCGCGCATGGGGAATGCTGTTGAAGATTTCCCGAGCCCACTTCTCGACCAGGTGCGGGGCGCACATGACGAGACCGGTGTGCTGCTGGCCGTTGGCGTGAACATAACAGGCGGCAAGGGACATGAAGGTCTTGCCGGTCCCGCACTCGCCCACGATCTTGGCGGCGTTCGCTTTGCGCAGATACTTTGCAACCGCCATGACCACGATCTTCTGCGCGGGGAGCAGTGTGCGCTTGAGTGATCCCAAGAGCGGCGAAACGGGATCCGCTGGACTGTGCAGCGGCCTGTAGGTGGACAGGATGCGCTCGGACAGCAGTGGGCTGTAGGCCCGCATGTAGTCGAAGATGTTTTTGAGGGTCTTCATGGGAAGTGTGCTCGCGATGTGGGTTGGAATGGCTGATGACTACTCGATGGCGAAGAATGCTGCATTCACGCGGGCGAGTTGGTCGCTGGCGGAGTCTATGACGCCTACTGCAACCTCGATCTGATCTGCGCGGCTTGCCTTCGCATCGTAGGTATCGGCGAGTTCGATGATGATGAAGTCGGCCAGCGTGTCGCCGACCTTGCCCCGCGCGATCAGGCGTCCGTTGCCGCCGATAACGTGATCCCAGGCGGAGTCGCTTCCATTTAGCTCTTCGTCGTTGTTGTAGGCTTTGGCGGCGATGCGGACCAGTTCGCGCAAGGAGATGCTGTCCTGCTTCTGTTCAGGCATGGTGGAACCTCGGAAAGTGGAGAGTGGTGGTGGCGCGGGTTCACGCAGCGATACTGCAAAGCCGCTCCTGCGCGAAGATAGGCTGCGCAGCAGCCAGAGGCCGCTTACTCCGCAGTCTCTGGATCGCTTGTGTTTTGCGCGGATGGCAGGAGAACGTCCCGAAGCGAATAGTTGGGCCACTGGATGGGGCCGTTTTCCATGGGTAAACCCAGGAAGCCCAGGCGCACACCGTCGCCGATCCACGTGAGCAACTCGTCGCGACTGGCGCAGATGCGCACTGGGTTACAGTTGTATCCGGTGAGGTCTTCGATGCGTTTTTCCTCGTGGAGCCGCGCCATCATGTAGTCGCCCCAGGCGGGGCAAGCGGGCAGCCCTAATTTGCTAACAAGAACTGCCCAGGCAATGTCGTTCTGGCTGTCGAGGATGAAGACGCCGGTCTCGGTGTTGTTGGAGTGAAGCTCTTCCGAGAGAGCAATCACATGACGCAGCGGCTGCTTGCGGCCGGGTATGGGGATAGAGGCCTTCCAGGTGAAGGCGTTTGTGCCGAGAGAGATGGACTGCTCGTCCATCCCCGGCAGACAGATGTTGAAGCTGAGGTCTTCGGACAAAGCCGCAGTGAAGGCGGCCATTACGGAATCGGAGGCGATGAGGGAGAGCAGGTGCGTCTTATTCTCATCCCCCGCAAAGCGGTCGCAGAACGCGGTGATGCGCGTGGAGGAGTCGCGCCGCTTCTGGTAAAAGGTTACGGGCAGAAAGCGCAGGTGACCATTCTTCATATGTGTGTAGGGTGCGGCGCGGGCAGACGGAAAGGTGGAAGGCTGCCGCCCAGGAAGTTAGTTTTCCGAGGGCAGCAGCACGGTTGTCGCAGACCGGTCGGCTTCGGTGATGATCCAAACCTTGCCGTCCGGGCTTATGGCGGTGTTGTAGGAACTGAAGATTCTCTCGTCGCCGTTGTCGAGAGCGGCGTCGTTGTAGGCGATATCGTTATCTGACAGATCTCCCCAGTCGCCGTTGGCGTGGCGTTCGAGGATGGACCCGAAGTCGAATCCTTGAAGGGCCAGCTCGCGGATGCCAGGGGTGATGACGGTACGGCCGAGGGGAAACAATTCGCCCCCAACCTCCCGGAATGGGACGGTGTCTGTTTCTGGCCGACCATCCTCGGTGGGGTCCTCGTCATGGAAGAGCGCAGGCTCTTCCTGCTCATCTTCTGTAGGAGCCTCGGTTCCCAGGGTAAGCACGCGGCCGTCCTCATGCACGAGGGCGAGATCATGCGAGAACCGCTCAATCGTGTGTGTGACAGTAGCGCCGTCCTCGCCCTGTTCCTCGTTGATAACGGTGACGACCTTTTGGGTGCGCCAGCGGGCAATATGCCGCTCTTCGCCTTCGCCGAAGACTCCGTTCATCAGGCCGGAGGTGCACAGCAGTCCGACATGGCCACCGTGCAGCGGAGTCAGGGGTTGGCCGCAGGAGATTGCTGCTTCCGGCAGGAGCGCATCCCGGCTCTGTCGCCACGCGTTGGATTGGGGCAGCAGATCCTCAAGAAGATCGAAGTCGATGCCCTGGTGGGCAAACGCAGCTGGCCCGGAGGGTGGCACTGCGTACGCCCAGACGCCGTCACCCGGCTCCGGCAGCGAGTCGATGTTGAGGCGCCTCCAGGACAGGCCATTGAGGTAAGTCTGGGAACGCTCGGCTACCCTGTCGGTCTGGTCCTTGCGCACGCCGAAGAGGACCACCTGGTCGTACTGGACCGAGTCCGGGTGGGTCAACTTGTACACGCGAATGTCGCCAAATCTACCGGCCAGCGTGCGTGAACAGTAAGCAAGCGCCGTCGCCGGTATGACGAAAACGAGAACGCCGCCGGGCACCAGCCAGCGGTAGCAGTGTTGGAGGAAAACCTGTTCCAGACGCTTGTTGTCCGAGGCGCCGATCTCAAAGTCGTAAGGAGGATTCAGGTAGAGCAGGGACACTTGCTGGACCTTGCCGGCGACCTCGATGGTATTGCCACGGATGGCGGTGATACCGGCCGCGGCACAGGTTTCGGCGCGGTCGGTGTCGAGCTCGATGGCATAGCGAGCGACGGCGGCGTCTTTCGTCACAGCCAGCAGTGCGGCGCCGGTTCCGGCGCACGGGTCGAGCACGCTTGCTTGTTGGGAGAAAGAGAGACGAGCGCGGATGCGCGGTCCCTCGGGGCCGGGAAGAGGGAAATATCCCAGCCGGATTCTGCCGGAGTTTCTCAAGTTTTGCTCCTTCTCAACCGGACGGGCAGGGATTTCATGTCCGGCTTTTACGAGGTGGTGACATGTGTCTTGCAAAGTGAGAGCACATCCACAAGGCGCCTGAAATCCTGCGAAGCCGTCACCGAATGGTAGGGTTCAGCCAATTGGGGCGCAGCCCTGTCCACTTCAACAGAGATTCAACTTTCGGATCGTCCGTGATCTGCCGGAACTCGGGTGCCTGGGGATCTCTCCGCCTGCGCTGCTCGATGAGTGACTCGGAGATTTTGCATCAACTGAGAATGCCGTCGACCTGTCGCACCATAAACCCGTTTATCGTTATCCAACTACCGACACGATAACCGCCCTACACCTCGACTTGAATGCCCAGTTCAGAAGCGACCGCTTCTATCGAGGCCTCATCGAGATCGTGCATGGTCAGCATAAAGCTGTCCTTGCCGATCAGCGCTGAGAAGACCTGCGGCTCAAGCCGCATCTCCACCGGCTGGATCACCACTCGTCGCTTGAAGCGCCACTCTGGAGGCGTTGATTGATCAGCGAAGAAGGGGCCAAGCACTCTCGCGAACGCGTATATGCGTACGGGAGTCTTCTCTTGATTGGGTGCGAGGCCTCGACAGATCATGACGATGGATTGGTCAGGCATATCAATGAACTTGCGGAAGGTGCTGTACGCGAAGTTTTCCGATTGCTTGCTGTAGTCCGGGTATGTTTTCAAAATAGCCCTTCGGAGTTCGACTTCTGACATCTTTGAAGGATCACCACTGATATCTTCCCAACCAATCGCCACAATGCTTTCGGCCTCAAATACGCCCCAATGCTCTTTCTTATTTGATCCGCCAGAGGTTGTCTTGATGGCGTAGTAGCCGGGGGCGCCTGTCTTGGATCTGATTTTCGGGGCTCGCGTCTGTCTTCCGTGTGTGTCCCAAATCTCTTTCGCCCGCTTCATATCGATCAACCGTGAACGTCCCCACACGGTTCGGAACCAGTCTTTGATCTCCGCGACCGTGCTTTGGTCTGCTGGTTCAACAGAAGACAGGGCTATACAGGCTTCCTGATTGAAGAACAGGCCTTGGTCTGTCAAGTTTGCAGATCCCAGCAACACCCAATCAGAGCCGTCAGGCATCTCAGCCAGGAACACTTTGGCATGGAGCTTACCATGATCGCTATCGATCGGGACCGAGCGGATTACGGCTGTCTTGAGAGCTTCGATCTTTTGGGGATTGTTGACCGTGAATTCCTCCGAAATGACAAGCTGGAGGTTTTGCGCTGCGTTTAGCCGCTTCAGCATATCGCTTCCCGGACTAAAAAACGCGCTGGCGATCCGCACCGAGACAGCATGGGATAGGGCCGCAGCCAACGCGTCGCCGATATCTGGACTTCTTAGGAATTGCATTGCAACAATAATGCCACACCGCCGCGCGGGTTAGGGACGATGAGTAACGACAAGTAGCTTGTCGCGATGGATCTCCACCCATCTGCTCCTCAGCTGCTGCCGACCTTTATCGGATAATGCATTCAGGGCCTGTCGTAAATCTCGGCAAATTAGCCCGCAGGCGAAGGAAACTCGTATCGTGCCATTTTAAAATCTACGTCTTCACCCTCCTTTTGTTGGCGTCTCCATGTCAACATCTCGTACTCCGTCGGGAGAAGCTGTCGAAGTTGATTGCCGTATTTCTTTTCGATTACAAGGGCAAAACCGTGGCGGTGTATGCTTGAGTCGGTTTCTCTCGCTGCAATACCGCCATCTCGCCAGTACAAAACCCACGCAGATCTCTCGCCCAGCGCATCGGTGAATGTGAACGCGTCTCCAGGAATCCGCAGCCAGCCGAGAGCGGCAGCGCCGAGCGGGCATAACGAAATAGGACAGACTTCAAATCCCGGTATCGTGGGCAGGATGTGAGCAACAAATCCGGGACATGGCCTCGAGAAGGAGTAGTTCAGTCGGTCTGTCACTAGAAGGGGTGGAATTTGACGAAGTTGGGCAAAGAGCTCATCCTTCTGCTGTTTCAGCTTTGGCCCGTAGTACTGTTCTGCTACCCACTTTTCCTCGCGAAATCCTCGTTCATGGATCAAAACAGCGGCTAGGACAATACCGTCTGCAAGCGTCGGCGCGACCAGATCTTCGGCGACGTCGTCAATCCACACCCCCTCTTGACGTCCGAAGATTTCTGGCATGCGAACTGCGTGAAATGTCTGTGGCCGGGGGACAGGAAATCTCGTCGGAATCACAGGTGAGTATGCGCCTGAATGTGCACCCAAGAATGGAATCGTGTCAGGATTAATTGCATCAGCTGCATACAATTCGCCCACAGCCTCTCGGAAAGCCTGCAGGGCTGTCTGACTCATAAGTTTTGTATACGTCGCATGAAGGGAAAGACGTCTCATTCTTGCTAACTGAGATTTCACCGCTTCCGGACCGAACTTTGATTCACCTCCCATCCGCCGCATGATCTCGGCCACTCGATGCCTGATGTTGGCGAGTTCAATTTCAGAAGCGCGGGATGCAAGCTGAAGCTGCCTTTCAAGGATCCACGTCCACGTCAGAGCATCTTCTGTAAAGAGGCCGGCAGAGAAAGCCGATACTCCATACGGGGGGTCGAAACTCGCATATCGCTCCGGGTTTGGAAGAACGACCGAGTAGATTGCAGGAAGCTCCTGGTGCTTGAGGGGACTCGGAAGGTCCCACGCCTCACATAGGCGTTCGGCTACGCTTCGTATTGCGATGTCCTTCATGTCCAGCATCTGTGGAAGGAGCGATTGTAGGAAGGGCTTCAATCCTTCAGACTTTCGAGATTCCCAGATAACCTGAGCGGCTTCGACTGCGAACTCCTCGCCTCTGCTCAGCAGGTCGGGTAGCAGGACTTGTAATACCAGCTGCCCGTGCGTGACTGATGACATTTCGATCGCCGCTGCTCGCGCAAGATTCACCAATGAGGTTGCAGTAGTGCCGATTCCTCGCCGAATGAGATCGGCGACCGTCCCTTCGATAGTCGGCTCGCCAGATGCAGGAGCGATCACTTCGATTCCTCGCTCAAACTCTCGAAATCGAGACAGATGTTTCGCGAGGACATCCCATGCTGACTCCCAGTCGATCGTCGAAACAACCACATCTAAAATCTCGTGCAAATCCGGAAGAATATATTCGTACGATTCTTTCCCGGCTGCCAAATCGTCAACTAATGCATCGAAGGCCTTAGATGCATCCTCCATCCCCAAATCTCGCGCCAAACGGTGATATTGGAGTTTTGCTTGGCTTCTCCAGCCACCGCCCCAAGAACCTTTTTCCTCCGCGATCTTCAGTAGAGATCCCAATAGCAGTTTGGCTTCGTCATGCTTTCCTTCCGCCCACGACCGCCGCGCCATCACCTCGATCAAGCGCTCATCCGAATTGAGATCTGTTTCTTTGATAAAGAGGGCGTTCGCAGCTTCGAAGTCTGCCCATTCGAGAACACGCAAGAATGCGGACCGAGCTCCATAGGCACCGGATTTCCCGCGATACTGATCCAACAGGCTGGATATGTCCTCTATGCTCCGCGCGAGAAAAAACGGATCCTCAGGACTATTTCCTGATTTGGGCGGTGGCAATTCTGCGCGCCAGCGGACTAATCCCGAGGTATCCGCCTCACAGCCCCGACGTTTGATGGAGTCCACGATGGTTTCGAGTGCGAGAATGCGACTGTCAAGCGGCGCGTCTGTTTGCACGCACGCAGCAAGCAGGTCTCTTATCTTCTCTAATTCCGGTTCAGGCGCGAGCTGAAGGATTTCAGACAGCGTCGATCTCGAAACACTTTCGTCAAGAGGGATGCTTAATCTCCCGAAGATGACAGCGGCCACTTCAGAATATGTGGGATCCTTCCGAATCGCCCCGAGGGCGATGTTTTCGACAATGTCGGACCAAGTAGACAGATTACAGTCTTCAACGATGTCGATGACCTTCGCGGCCGTCCCGGCATCAATCATCGCGGCTTCTCTTATCAGCGTGCTTGCGGCTCTCTGCGCGACTCCTCTCCCTTCCGTTTCGGCAAGCCCGGAGAAGAACCGCGCAATAAAGAGCACTCGATCCCGCCGGTGAACGGGATCGGCTCGGTTGGCTTCTTGAAGAAAGCCTTCCCATAATATGTACTGCCCATCTTTTTTGGCCGGCCTTGAAATCCCTAAGCCTTCGGTTTGGACACACGCAAGCAGCTTTTCGGCTTCACTCCGAAGGCTAACTTGAAGAAATGCCGAAATGGTCTTGGTAACTTCTTCGAACTCCGATTGAGGCGTATCTTCGCGACCCGGCTGATAGGCGATTCGGCGGATTGCCGCGGCTGAGTCGTCTTCGTATTGGAACATCTCTAATGCAAATACTCGCCGGAACGAAGATATTGTGAGATATTGCGCCGATCTATTGAGACGATCGTCGATCTCCGCTGCCAGTCGCCCAAGTGTTTCGTCGGAATGAGCATGCGCGGCTTCCAGCATCGGTCTCAAGATCACATCCATTGTCCTGGTGATTCGTCCCCGCTCGAAATCGAACCGTTCTGCTCCTTGTGCGCGTTCCAGGAAATCAAGGAGAGAATTCATCTCCGTCAGAGGAAAATTACTCGTGGTGGGTTCAGCTAGCAAGGAACCGTGAATGGAGCCTAAATTCTCAAGCCGCTGCTGATACATATCAAGTAGAGCCGATTTGGGCACCTTACCGTGCACAGCTGGGAGGGAAAAACGGGCACGCAGGGACGACGCAAGAATCACGTTTTTCTCCGCCATCCTCAAGTCAGCATCCTCGTAGTGGTAGTCACCGAGGTCTAAGGAAGGTATTGGGGCGAACTCGATCAGTTTCTTCGCAATGTCATCTCTTGAGAGCTGACACGCTGTGTGAGAAATCTGCAGCAGAAGCCCTGATGCATTTGCCATCGCCGCATCTGCACAAATTTCCAGGCGCTCTGACGCGAGATCGTCTATGCCCGACTCAAAAGCAGCCTTGAGAGCGAGATAGTTAATGAGCAAATCGTGGCCGGAGCCCAATTCCACAGATGCAGCAAGTTCATGCGGCGAGATCTCCGGGTTTCGCATCAATTGACCGCGAACGGCCAATAGCTTCAGATGTTCCAGTTGTGCTGGCAGATCTTCAGTATGGGGGCCGCGATCGCTTACGCGCATCCTTTTGAGTGACGTTATGAATTCGTCTGTCGTGCGAAACGCCAGGGCTTGCTCAGCCCATTGTTCAAGCTCAGTTTTTGTCCTTGATTCGAAGATCTCTTTTGCGCCGAGAAGCACATCCAAGGGTTCGAGGGAATTGAACAGGTCCTTCGCATTCGCAAGATCGCCGACCTCAAGAAGGATTTCAACCAAGTCGAACCCCTTGCCCGTGGTCATCGAAAACGGTTCTGCGTCGACCAGTCCCCGTGCTCTGTCAAAGAATCCAAGTGCAATATAGGCATCAATCAGATCGTCACCGATTACTTCCATGCGCATATCAAGCTCATGGCCAGCAAATATCAGGCTGAGGACCGCTGTCATGCTCTTGTTTGCTTTGGCGGCGAGGAAACTCATTGCGATGTCCCCGCGAATATCTTCTGGGGACCTTCCCGCGAAGAACTGATCTCTAAAACGATCCGGCGTCGCTAAGGGCAACGCTCGGTCAAACTGCTCCGCCCGAATTCTGTAGCGGAGTTCAAGCCATTGCTGACCATCTTCCGGCCCGGCTTTGGCCGCCATGTCGGCAAGTTCGATGTATCGCGCCCTGACAAGGTCGGCGTTCGGGACACCATGCCGCAAGGATAATTTCGTCTGGAGGAAAAGTCTGAAGCTGTTATGGAATACGGACCAGTTACGCTGCCGATCTATTCGCAGCAAGTGGCTCGCTGCTCGCCAGACAGCGTCTGTGGCGAGAGTTCCGATGATTGAATCCAGACTGACAGGGCTAATGGCTCCTTCTGCAAGTGCGAGGTAGGCCATGCCGCGTTGCGCATCTGGGTTGTTCTCCAGGTCGTGCCACGCCCTGTTATAGAAAACGTCGACATCCCCACCATAGGCAGGGCCTTCTTGAAGCCACTTCTGTCGTGCCTCTGGCCCAGCAGCGTTTTGAAGGCCGTCGATCACATATCGGACGGCGAGAGGATGGCCGCTCGTCTTTTTGTATAGAAGCGTCCCATCAACATCACTGGAAACACCCGCGAGTTCCGCTAAACGGGCCACAGCGGAAGGACTCAGCGGAGAGACTTGTATAAGGCGGCCTTCTTCGGATGCTTGATCTTTAACCGATGCCGGGAGGTCGGTTAGATCAAGCCTTTGCGTTCCAAGAAGAAAGATTACTCCTTCCGGGATCGAATCTGGCAGGGGAAAGTCATTTAGAAAGCTTCGTTGGGGACGTTCCTCGCGCGGGACATGGTCCAATCCGTCGACGACGATTATCGTCTGTACTCCGTCAATCTGATGTTGCTCGGCAGCTTGACCAAGAACCCGTTCCAACTGCATCCGAAGCTCTTGAAGCTCCGCCCCAGGGATGATCTCTTTGCCAAAGCCCTGCAACTTAAACTGCCGGACCAGATCGTGGAGGAAATCAAATGACTCTGCTCGCCCCAAGCCTTGCCCTTTTCCTGGAACGAAAGCAAGGTATCGAAGTATACGAGCTCTGGGACTCGGAATGATCCCGGCCGCCAAGAGTGTGGATTTTCCGGTTCCCGGAGGACCAACGAGGGCGACGTAACCGGATTTGACTCCGTGTAGCGTCTCCGACAGTTTTTGCTGTGTTTCTTGATTCGATTCATAGAGTGCGTCCACTGGGAACGTATGCGAATGACGGAGTGTGAATGGGGAATCCCACTGGAGTTTGGTCAGGACCTCGTGAACAGACCACCGATCCTGATCTGAATGGTCAGCAACAAGGCGAGGAAGCAGCGCGGCAATCTGTTTGATACGTTTCTGATCATCGGAAGAAGGAAACGGGAGCCCACACTCCCGGCTCTCTGCACCCGTCTTAAAGCTCAAAAATCGCCACAGTGTCTCGAAGTCGAGATCGTCCAGTCCGCTCGCATTTCGGACGTTGGTGACAAACCCGGCGTATATCGATGACTTCCAATCGGGCAGCGTCCATGAGAGACGGTGTGCTTCGTGCGCCCTCAGATAGGCAGCGGAGGACATAGGAGGCTCAAGATCGGTGATCGAATCGTCTGTACGCGGAAAATTGTCGGAGACGTAAATTATCTCGACCGATGCTGCTTGAGCGGAACGCGAGATCGACTGACGCGCTTTGACAATCTTGCCGAGGAGATTCTCAGCCCCTATCAACAGGGTTCTGATACTGAAGGGAGAGGGATCGGCAGAAGCCTTTACTTGGTATGCAAAGATGTGATTCGCGTATCCGAGAACGAGATCATCAAAGTTTCCAGCCTGACGATCAGCGACGCCGATCCAATGCAGTTTCCCGGAAGCGAGTCCCTCGTAGATTAGAGACGCTGCAAAGTCGTACTGCGTCACATAACCTCGTTGTGCTCGCCTCTCACCTTCACCTGGTTGGATTTCCATTCTTCCTCGCTTCGTCAAATCCATCCTAACCCGCCTTCTGTTTCGGTATGCCTTCCCACGGCCCGATGTCTCAGAGGAGGCGAAAACAGCGAATGGAAGCAGGACTCGATGGATAACTGGATGCATCCATTGTGGGCATGCCATGAATTGTAATCGCAACCGCCCAAGGATTCGGCGCGGCCTCAACTCGTCATCGCACAGGATTCCTTTTGATGGCCTTTTGTGCCGCCATTTCGTTCAACTGACGCGTTCAGGCCAAAGTACTTATAGAGGCGGTCTCTACTTGATGTTGTCGTGTTCCCGACGCGCGGATCGTCAAACCGATAGTTGGGCACGCGTCTTGATGGAATCAACTGGCGGGAAAGCGCCGTTCCACTCGCTGAAAGGAACTTCTTTGTTTTCGATTCGTTCTGCCTTCCAGAGAGGGCTTGCAGCAACATTATGGGAGACGGATTTAAACACAGGTACTGCCGTATTGCTCGCTTAGGTCAGTGGCAATCAGACTGGTCCGAGCGTCGGTGTGAGCACCCGGATGTGGTGAGTGGCGTGCAGTCTGGTCTCCGTAATGAAAGGGACCTCGGAATCGTAAACGGGCATGGAAATCAATGCGGGCGCGGGGGCCAAGAGGCACCCGCGCCGGGTTTGCGGTTAGGCCGCCTGGCAATCCATGGCTGTCTCCAGTGCGAGCCGGACGTTGCCGAGTGCTTCCATGGATGGCACGGTCGCGAAGGTCTGGACTTTGTAGGTATCCAGAACCTGGTCGACGATCTGGGGAGCCACGCCGGCGGCGAGCTGCCGAGTGTGGGTCAGCAGGTCGCACGCTTCGTTGAGCGAGCGCATAATCTGTTGGGCCGCGTCGCCCAAGGGGGTGTCCGGGGCGATGGCACTCTTTGCCTTGGTGGCCGCGTCGTTGTAGAGTGGCTCACCCAGGGCCTGGAGGTACAAGGCTTTCTTTACGAGCAGTTCGTCGCGGGTGGGAGTACTTGCCGTCTGTGCCGCAGGGCGGGTAGTCGGGCCCGGCACTGGGCGCTGCGGGCGCGAACCATTGCCGGTGTTACTGCTTTCGTGGACCGTCGGCGGCGCCTGCTGCGTCGGACTCGCAGTGCCTGAGCGGGGGAGCGCGGCATCAAGCACAGCGACGGCAGCAGGGCGGAATTTATTCAAATCTGCGGGCTGCCCGTAGGGGTCGATATCACACCACAGTTTCTCGACGCGCCTGAGATACAGGCCGATGCCGAAGCACTCGGCCGACCTCTTGAAGGCCTGGGAGTCGGCGGTGGTCAGGGCATTGGCGTCGTCGGACCACATCTCGCCTGTGCCTGAGTTCCGCCCGATACCGGGGATTTCGATTTCGCAGATGATAGCGATCTTGCCCTTCAACACGCTCTTGCCATCCATCGTAACTTGGATATTTTCAATTGTGCGCTGCTGGTAGGTGCGGCTCCAGCAACCCTCGCCCAGCACGAAGTTCAGCCGGTCGATGATTACGCTTGCCTTGATGTAGGGAACGACCAATCCCCGCTTCTTGTCCTTGGTCGACTGGATCACGCGCCAGCGGACGTCGTTGAAGGCGAAGGGCTCGCTGAGCTGGGCGATGACCCGTTTCCTCTCGTCAGTGGCCACGGTGGCGGCCAGCACCGGACCGGCGGTGAGATCCGGCAGGCAAACCGCCTGGCCGCGCGAGTCTAGAAGAATCGAAGATGCCATTTGGAACCTCGGGACCGGACAATTGCCCGGCTGGGAAATGGGTCGGGGCGCGGGTTGGCGCGGGTAGTGAGCCCGCGGCTTGACCGCGGGCTCGGAACGGGTCACACCGGCGTCGTCTTCGGTCCGGCGAAACCCCAGTTGTTGATCTGTTCATTCGTATGGTTCCGGCCACGACAGACTCCGAAGTAGACCACAGTCGCACCTCGCAGTGGTGACAGACGAAATTTGCAGGCTGAGTTTCACGGGCGAATCACGCGGATGGCTTCAGGCCGCGTCGACGGGGATGGTTTCGCCAAAGGGAGCTACCTGTGAACTGGTGGACACCCAGATGACGGGATAGTGCGGCTCCCGTTCCGGGAAGGGACCGTACAGGTCGGTGAGAAGTACCAGTGCCTGCGGGGCGAGTCCTTGCTGTTCAATATGCTCGAATACGGGTGCGAAATCCGTGCCGCCGCCGCCCACCGGCGTGAGTGTCACCGTTTCACCACAGGAATAGACATCGTGGCGGTGGATGAGGGTGTCGAAGTAGAGCAGATGGACCTTCTCAGGCCTGTGCTCTTCAATCAGGGCATTGACCTCGCCTGCGAACTGGCCCAGTTGCCGTTCGTTGATTGAGCCGGAGCAGTCGATAGCGATCACCAGCTCGCCAACTCCTTCGCGGCTGATGCCAGGCAGGTAGAGTCCCGCGTGGATGAGCCGGCGATTGGGACGCATCCAAGAGTAGTCGTTCGGGACCGTGGCTGCGAACGTGCGCTGAAACCTGTCTCTCCAGTCAACTTTAGCCTCTGCCGTTTGGCGAAGAGCGCGGTCCACACCAGCGGGCGTCTTGCCTGCCATGCGTGCGACGGCCACAGCCTCATGCACGGCGGCGCGCCATTCGGTCTCGGCAGCGGTACGCTGGGCATCGGACAAGGGCTGACCGGGCGCCTCGGGATTCGGGGCGTCGAGAACCTGGCCGAATCCGCCCGGAGTCGCGGGCGGTTGAGGAACCAGGTTGTCCATGAGGGTCGGCAGGCTGGATTGGCTATCGCTGGACGTGTCTGAATTACTTGACGAGCCTGACGATTGAGGGGAGTTTGAGTTCGACGAATTCCCGGATTCTTCCTCAGTGAGCCTGTTGTATATCTGCTCCGCGCTGAGGTTGTGAAAACGGGAGTCACTCAGGGCATCCTTCGGCAGCGCCATGCCGGCGTTGAGCACCAGGGGATTGATGGCGTAGTCGGCAGCCTCGTTCCATCTCTTCCGGTCGCGGTTGCCGCGCCGGGTGTGATGTTGGAGGGCCGGGTGCATGACTTCGTGGGCAAGTACGCCCACCAGTTGGTCGGGCGGCAGTTCATCCACAAAGGACGGGTTGTAGAAGAGGCTCTTTCCGTCTGTCGCCATGGTGGGGATGTTGGGAGCGGAGACCGGTGTAAGCCGGAAGATCAGTGCTCCGAAGAAGGGGTGGTCCAGGAGCAGGACGGCCCGGGCCTTCCGGATGCGGTCGATTGCGGTCGGTTTCACAGTTGCCATTGGCGCTCCTCGGTGTTCGCCGTCGCCAGAGACCTTAGTCGCGGTGTCGGCGAACGGAAGTCGGTTCAAGCCGGAACGCACATATAGGCAGCCATGTGGTCCAGGATTGCGGTGGTTTCGTCCTCGATGGAATCCTCGGTGCCGGTTGTCTCTTCAGGGACCGGGTCCAGGCTGGCCTCTTCGGTCTGCGGAGGGTCCGCAGCGGTTTGGTCGATGGCGAGGACGCCGGCGATGGTGCGCGCGATCGATGCCGCGCTGGCAGCTGTCTGCTGGCGCGCTGCCGGGCTATTGCGCAGCAACTCGGCAGAGTGTTGGCATAGCTGCTGGCGCACCTGTTCGGTAAGGACGGCCAAGTTGGGGTCGCCAACGATGTTGAGCCGAGGCAACAGCTCTACGAGATCGCTGACATTCGAGACCAGCGTGCCGTGGAAGCGGGCCTCCGGATCGGCCAACCGGCTTGCCATGTGGTTGGTCACCTCATAGAGGCGCGTCCACAGGTCGCGCATGCCGTCTCCGATCGCCGCGCGAGTGGAAGCGTCGATGTCGCGGGCAATGCGGGCTTGCTCGTCCTCCGACAGGCTGACGCGGAAGTCGTCGCCGGTCGGGATCGGTAGAATCTCGGGCCGGAGAGCAAACTTCTCCTTCACCTTTTCCGCAGGCGGATAGTCCTTGAGCCGGAACAGGCTACCGAGCATGGGTTGAGCCTCTTTCACGTAGGTGTCATAGGCGTCCAGAAACTCGTCAACCGCATGGCGGAACTCAGCCGCGAAGTCACGCATCTGCGCGTTGAACTCGAAGTAGAGCTCGGCGGGCAAGATGCGCAGCCCCTCGTCACTCCAGGGAAGGGTGACGCGGTAGAAGTACTGGCGAATGCGACCCGCAATTGTCTGAATCTCGTCGAGTTTGGGCGCTTCGCAAAACAGGCGCTTGTTGTAGCGCCCGGCCTGCTCGTTGGCGCCATTGAGGGTGGCGACTTCGCGGCTGACCTTGCGGTCATGCTTGCGGGCAGTCCAGAGGCTGATATGAATGGCAGCCAGCATTGCCTTGGTGGAAAGGTCCATGAGGTAACTCCTTGGAGGTTGATGGGGCGGCGGTTAGCCCACCACCCCGGCAAACCGGACACTGAAATCGATGAAGGATGAAGTCTTGGTGATGGAGCTGTCGCGCAAAGCGGCGTCGCGCATGGCGAGCACGTGGTACTCGGCCTCCATCCGGGAGAGGTACTGGCCGGCCTGGCCTATATTCCGGTCGTTGATAACCCGGCCCAGTGCAGTTGCGGCGGCGATGGCCGCGGACGGGTCATCCGGGACATTCGTGGTCGTGGGGTTGAGCAGAATCTCGTCGGTAGAGGGCAGTTCGTGCAACAGGCGCAGGAAGGAGAAGAACTCTGCGCCGGCGCCTTCTCCTACCATTCCGTTGAACATGTGGAGCAGCAGGTCGTTGAGTTTGGATTGACGGGCGTACCAGGCTTTGAGCACGCGGGAGAGCATTGCCCAGGAGCGCGGTGTCGGCCACGCATTGGCATCGACTGCGTCGCCGGGGGCCAGCAGCAGATTGGGCCGGAAGCGCAGGAAAGCGATGACCTGGGGCAGGACTTTGTGGAGGATGGCCCAGCTGCACCAATCCTTGAGGTCCGGTTCCAGCGTGAGGTGCAGGAAGCGGTTGCGCAGGGGCCGGGGCATGGCAAAGTGAACGCCGCGCTCCGAGGCTGGGTTGCCGGCCGCAAGTATCTCCCAATCGGCAGGCATGACATAGTCTCCCAACCTGCGGTCCAGCACCAATTGGTAGCAGGCGGCCTGGACCATCTGCGGCGCGGAGGTTAGCTCGTCGAGGAAAAGGATGCCTTTACCGTCACGAGGCAGGAAGTTGGGTATGAGCCACTTGGTGGTGTCACCATCGATGCAGGGAAGGCCGCGCAGGTCGACGGGGTCCAGCTGAACGGCGCGCAGGTCGATGAATTCGCAGCCCTGTGCGGCGGCCAGATCGCGAACGATTTCGGACTTGCCGACGCCGGGGGCGCCCCAAATATGCACGGGGACGTGTTCGCTGAGGGCGCAGTTAAGCGCCTCGATGAGGGCAGAGGGAGTCATGGTTTACTCATTTCTCGATTGCGAAGGTAAAGGTTCGGTTCAGGAGGGCGCCGGGATCGGCAGGTGCATAGAGTGTCAATATCGTTCCACTATGGAACTATATTGACATCGTGGTATTGCGGCTGCCTACTCTATCCATGCCACGCACTCGCATGGACGAGCTGTATGCAATTGCCGAAGAGCATGATGGCCTGCTCACGTCGAAAGAAGCCTGCGCCCTGGGAATCCAGGACTCCGTGCTGGTCCGGCTGGCACAGCGTGGCCGGTTGGAACGAATGAGCAGAGGGGTCTACCGGATGGCACACTATCCGGCAGACCGGCTCGCCCAGTACCGCGAGGCGATCCTTTGGGTACAGGCGAGCCAGGGGCCGGAACGCATCGCCCTGTCTCATGAGACGGCACTGCTGCTCTACGGAATCTCGGATGTGAACCCTGCGCACGTGAACCTTACTGTTCCGATGTCGGCACGGCTGCGGCGGGAGCACCCCGAATGGATCGTGATTCATCGGGCCGACCTCACACCGCAGGAGATCAGCCAGCATGAGGGAATGCCGGTCACCTCCGTAGGACGCTCGGTCATGGATGTTCTCTCGACAACGCATCGGACAGACATCGCCAGGCAGGCCATTACAGACGCACTGCGGGAAGGACTGCTCACCGCGGCCCAGGCGGGCAGTCTTCGGAGGCGTGTCAATCACCCGGTGCATGGTCTCTCACTAGTAAAAGATGGAAGCAGGGTGAAGTCGAATAAATCTGCGACCACCTGAGCGTCTTGGAGAGACCGTTGCGCTGGGCTTGCGCGGGAACCTCTTCGCCGGTATCAGGCACGTTGGGCCGATGGGGTAGGCGCATGTCGCACAAGAGTTTAGCGCCAATTAAATAGACAAATCGGTTAGCTTATTCTGCGCTCCATGCGGGGCATCTCTTGCATTTGCAAGGAATAAGTGCTATTTTTTCTTGCAGAATGTATGAGGTATATATGCGCCAAACAATTGAAAATAAGGCAGAATATAGGATTCGAGGAACCGGAAGAGGGTGGGCATTTTCACCGCGCGACTTTCTGGACCTCGGAGGCCGCCCCACTGTCGATTCGGCGCTCCACCGGCTGGAGAAGCGAGGCGAGATTCGCCGGGTCATTCGCGGCGTTTACGACTATCCGCAATTCAGCAAGCTCCTCGATCAGCACCTCAGCCCTGATATTGACCAGGTTGCGCGGGCTCTGGCGCGGAAGTTCCGTTGGCGCATCCAACCCAGCGGCGCAACGGCGCTGAACTTTCTTGGGCTTTCCACTCAAGTTCCCGCTCGTGCTGTCTATTTATCTGATGGGCCCGACAGGACTTACCAAGTCGGCAATACAGCTCTGGCTTTCGAACATACAGCCCTGAAGGAAGCAGGGGTTAAGCTCAAGGAGAGCGGTCTGATCGTTCAGGCGCTCAAGGCGCTTGGCCAAGAGCGGATCACTCCAGAGGTCATCGCCAAGATTCGAGCCTGGCTGCCGGAATCGCTGCGCGGCAAGGTGCTGACTGACACCAAAACGGCGACGGGATGGGTCTACAGCGCAATCCAGCAAATCACTCAATAGGAGCTTCATGGATAGGATCGCCACCGGACCACCCAAAGACAGGCGGGATTTGTTCAGCGAAGCGGCAAGCCAGCTCGGCATGAATCCCGCCATCGTCGAAAAGGACTTCTGGGTTTGCTGGATTCTCAAACACATCTTTGCCGAACCGGCGCTCAAGGGTCAAATGGTCTTCAAAGGCGGCACGAGCCTTTCTAAAGTCTTCGGATTGATTGACCGTTTTTCAGAGGACATCGACCTGATCCTCGATTGGCGACTGCTTGGCTACGGCCACGATGAGGGCACCGATCCCTACCAAGCCATCCAATCGAAGACAAAGCAGAGTCGTTACAACCAGGAGATGAATGCGAAGGCCGCCGCGTACATCAGGGGGACGCTACTCGGTCAACTGAGTCAGCTCTTCGCAGGGGTTTCGGGCGTTGTCGCAGGTATCGACGGAGACGATCCGCACACCGTGAACGTGTTCTATCCGGCAGCATTCTTGGCTGAATACATCCGTCCGGCTGTCCGGCTGGAGATTGGGCCGCTTGCGTCCTGGGTTCCGTCCAGCGCCCACACCATCCAGGCGTATGCTGCTCAATCCTTTCCGGGCGTATTCATCGATCCAGTTTGTGCAGTCGTCGCTATCGATGCAGAGAGAACCTTCTGGGAAAAGGCCACGATCCTGCATCAGGAGGCTCATCGCCCTGGAATAATTCCAGTCCGATACTCGCGCCATTACTATGACCTGTTCAAGTTGGCAGGAAGCCCGGTCAAGCAGGCCGCCCTTTCAGATCTGGATTTGCTGAAATCGGTGGTCGAATTCAAGGAGCGGTTCTACAACTCTTCCTGGGCGCACTACGACATGGCGAAGCCGGGCTCATTCCGGTTGAGTCCGCCACCTAGTCAGATTGCAGCACTGGAACGTGATTATCAGGCGATGCGCGACATGTTCTATCGGGAGCCTCCTGAATTCGCCGCAATTCTCGCAGGGATGGAGGCATTGGAGCTAGAAATCAATGCGCCGACGCTGTAGGCATAACAAATTTGCACATGCGGGTTGATGGGTAGTTGTGTCCCAATAGGTGCGGGAGTGATCGAGCTATGGTTCGTGTACTACATACCGGGGACTGGCATATAGGCCAGACACTGCGCGGTTATTCACGCGAGTACGAGCAGGCCCGAGTATTCGACCAGTTGATTGGAATTATTGCTGAACGGGAAATCGACGTGCTGGTAGTGGCGGGCGATATTTTTGATAGCCAGAATCCATCGGGCGAGGCACAGCGGCTGTTCTACGAGACAATTGAACGGTTGCATCGTGCGCGACCAACCATGAAGACAGTGATCGTTGCTGGTAACCATGATGCCGCAGGTCGGTTGGAAGCGCCACATCCGTTGCTCGCACGCTTCAACGTGCGGGTAGTCGGGAATGTGCGGCGGCGCGACGGCAGGATCGACGCCGAGCGGCACCACGTTGTACTCGCCGACGAGCATCAAGAGGTCTTTCTTCACATACTTGCCGTCTCGTATCCGACTGCGACCTGTTTGCCGAATCTGACGCGCCTGGAAGACGAGGTCGGATCGCCTGTTGTGAGGGCTGTGAAGGAGTTGTACGACGAGTTATATGAGAGCGTCCGGCCAAAGCTCCAGGGTGTACCGCTGATCGTCACCGGCCACCTTCATGTGATGGGTGCTATTGAGTCCGAAGGCGCTGAACGGCGGATTCTCGTGGGGGGCCAGCACGCAGTCTCCCATGATGTCTTTCCTGTTGGGGCGAGCTATGTGGCGCTTGGCCATTTGCACAAAGCGCAACGCGTGGGCCGCGATACAGTTCGATACAGCGGATCGCTAATCCCGCTTTCGGCCACTGAGCAGCCCTACAAGCATAGCGTGACGCTGCTCTCAATCGACAGCACTGGAGTAACGATGGAGCAGATTCCAATAGAACGGCCTCTGCCGTTCTTGCGTCTCCCCGCTATGGGGGAGATACGGCTCACTGATTTGCACGACCATTTGGCACAGCTGGGGCTGGCGAGTGACCTCGAACCTCATCTGCGGCCTTTCGTACAGGTACGCCTGGCGCGTGAGGGGCTGCTTTCTGGCTATCGAGAAGAATTGGATCGCATTGCTGAGGGCTTTCCTGTGCGCATCGTCGAGGCGCGGGTACAACCCCTTGCTGGAGTTGCGGCCCAATCGGACAGGGCGGCAGATGCCTTCACTCATCTTGCCGAGCGCGATCCCGAGGAGATGTTCAAGCTGGCGTTTGCAAAGAGATTCAATGCCGAACCGACGGTGGATCACCTCGAAGTATTTCATCGCGTCCAAGCGGAGGTTTAAGACGATGAGAATTCTTGCGATTCGCGGAGAGAACCTCGCAAGCCTTGCGCGTCCGTTTGAGTTGGACCTTACGGCGGAACCACTCGCCGGGGCCGGACTTTTCGCCATCACAGGCGAGACGGGCTCAGGTAAATCCACTATCCTTGATGCTCTCTGTCTTGCGCTGTATGGAGAGTATCCGCGCGTTGCGGTGGGCAGACAAGAGAAAGTCCCAGACCCGAGCGGCAAAGAACTGTCGATCAGCGATGGTCGAGCAATCCTACGACGCGGAGCCGCATCAGGCTTTGCCGAGGTAGACTTTATCGGTCAAGACGGCATCGGCTATCGTGCGCGGTGGGCTGTCGCGCGCGCTCGGGGTAAGGCAAATGGACGGCTTCAAGACCCGCAGCGATCACTGAAACGATTAGACGATGATAGTGCCATCGCCGAGGGTATCACGTCGGTACTGAAGGTGGTCGAGGAGCGAACCGACCTGACCTTCGAACAATTTAGGCGAACGGTTTTGCTTGCCCAGGGCGACTTCGACGCGTTTCTGCTGGCAGAGGAGCGCGAACGTGCCGACTTGCTTGAAAAGGTAACAGGTACAGAGATATATGGTTCTATCTCCACACGCGTGCGGCAAGGAACTGATCAACTGCACCGTGAGATGGATTCGCTAGAGCAGAAGCGCCTCGACATTGGAATGCTTTCTCCTGATGTGCGGCAATCACTCGAAAAAGCCCAGGAGATTCTTACGCAGACCATTGAAGAGCAAGGAGCCGAACGCACGAAGCTAGCTGAAGAGCTGGAAAAGCGGCGGATCATTACCGCAGCACAAGAAAGTTTACGACTCGCCGAAGAACAGCTTGCGATTGCGCAGCAAAAGAAGGCCGAGGCCCAGGAAGAGTTCACGGCATTAGCTGAGTTGGATGTTGTTGAACCCCTACGGGGCGAGTACTTGCTAGCTGAGGAGGCCGGCAAGGCGTTACCTGGTGTCGAGCAGAAGGTTGCGGATACGGAAATTGAACAGAGTCGAGCGGCGGGAATAGCGGAGGGGGCGCAGGCTTCGTTGGCAAAGGCCAGCGAAGCCACACGGGAAGCCGAAGCCGTCTACAAGAGATTTGGGCCAGTATGGTCTGAGGCGGAGGGGCTAGACTCGCAGATTACCTCCGCTCGTGACGAGGTTCAGAAGGCACAACATGAGGTTCACAACACCGAAGCTTCTGTCACAGCACAGAATACCTCGATCGAAGCCTTGCAACGCAAGTTGGACAAAGCTACAAAAGAGCGCCAGCTGGCCACGGAGCAATTTGATCGACAAAGCGGATTTGCTTCGCTGTCCGAACGCTGGGAAGACGTTCTCGCGCTGTTGCAGCGGCGCGAAGAAAACATAATCTCTAACAACTCAGAGGCACAGGATGCTGAAGCCACGAAGACGACGGTGACCAATCTACTGGCGGATGTGAACAAAGCCGAGAGCCGAATTCAAACCGCCGATCAATCGCGCAAAGAACTGACGCAGAAAGAGAGTTCCCTCCGCGAGCAATTGAACAGTCTGGATGAAAGCACGCTGTTAACCATAGAGACGGGATTGAATCAACTTGTGCTCGATCTGAGAGAGGCTTGCCAGCTTGCAGAACGAGCAATAGTGGCTACTACCAATCTTGAAGAAGGAGAACGCAATCGGGCTCAGGCACTTGCGGATCATGAACAGGCGCGAATCAACCTCGACGCTGCGAAGAATCAGATGGATCGGGACATTACCTCCCGTACACAGCTTGCGCCACTCGATGAACTTGCTCAGCAAAGTGTGTCACAGCAGGCTGAACTCCTGCGTAGCTTTTTGTTACCTGGCGAGGCTTGTCCAGTCTGTGGTGCCGCGGAGCATCCATACGGTCCCGTCACCGATGAACACCATCCAATAGAGGCACTCCAGACACTGGCGGAGACGTTGCGAAGCCAACGGCACAAGCTCGATGAAACCATCGCACACGCTGCCAACCTCATCACGGAGCATAGTGCTCTACAAGCAGTAGCGGCGGCTCGCCAAAAGGAGGCGGTCCGTAGCACAGTTGCTGCCCGCTTAGTGCTGGCTGGAGCGGTCAAGGAGTTTACCGAACTGCGGCCAGCAATTGCTGCAACTCTCGCCACATTTGAGCTGACAAATCCTTTGCCGTCCTCATTGGAGACCGAGGCAAAAGAAGAGCTGGAAACACTCGGACGTGAAGCATCGTCAGCCTTGAAGCAGGTCAAGGGTTCGCTCGCTAATGCCAAGCAAATTCGCTTGCAGATCGATGCGGTACAGAAACAGAGGACCACTGCGCAAACGCAATATGAAACTGAGCTGCGCACTAAACAGGAAAGAATCGAAGAGCATCATGCGGCTGAACTTACTCTCCAACAACATAATGCAACGATGGGCGGGATTACGCGTGAAATAGAGGCACTCGAACGCCAACTGAGTCCGTTCTTAACCAGTGCTGGTATCTCTCTGAAAGACCTGCAGCAAGACGCGGCTGGCACTCGCCGTAAACTACAACTCAAAACAACGACTTATCGTGAACTGAAGGAGCGAATTGGCTTGCTTGAGCGCACAGTGCAGGAACTCAAGCCGAAATGCGCTGAAGCCGCCACGATCCTTCTAACCACCCGCGAATTGTTGGTACGTTCCCAGGCCGATTTGGCAACACGAAATGCAGCACTGGAGGACAAACTGCGACAGCGGGCTATGCTCCTGAATGGTGAAGCGACCGAATTGCACCGCAGACGCTTCAACGATGCACGGCTTGCAGCGAGTGCGGTCGACAATAGCGCAAGCGCAGCACAAAGTGCGGCAGCATCCGCGCATCGTGGAGCGGTCGTAGCCTACGAACAAGCAGTGGCCGCAAGTGTCGAGGCTCAGAGACGCGCGGCTGAAACGCAGAAGACGTTTAACGAAGCCTGCACTGAGTTAGGTCTTTCGTGCGAGTGGGTACTAGAACGCCTGAGGATGCCAAGTGAAAATCGAGTAGAGACACGGGCACGCCTACAGAGGATCGACCATGCCCTCAATATCGCTCAAGCAAACGTGGCGACCAGAACGGCCGACCTCGGAACAGCGCGTGTCAGTGTTGACGAGAGAGTAGGCGCGGTGGAACTATTGGCCTCCATCAACACACTGAATGAGGAAATCAGCATTCAGCAACAACGATTCGGTGAGAATGCTTCCGAGCTGAAGCGCGATAAAAAAGCACAAGAAGAGGCACAAGCACTCGGAGCGGAGATTGACGCAAAGCGTGCGCAACTTGCCGTATGGCAGGCAGTAGACGACGCCATCGGATCGCCCGATGGCTCTCGGTTCCGTAAATTCGTACAGGGCATTACTCTCGAACACTTGATACGGCTGGCAAACGATCACTTGAGCGCCATTGGTCCGCGTTATCAGTTGGCGCAGGGTATCAACGCTGACCTTGCGGTGCATGTGGTGGATCATGATATGGCAGATGAGTTACGTGCCGCGCGCAGTCTATCCGGCGGTGAGCGCTTTTTGGTGTCCTTATCACTTGCATTGGCGCTTTCTGGACTCGAAGGTCGGTCCTCATTTGTGGATACACTCTTTATTGATGAAGGTTTCGGCTCGCTTGACCAGGAGACTCTGGATATTGCCCTCGACGCGCTTGAATCGCTGCACAGTCGAGGACGTAAAGTTGCGGTCGTTACTCACGTTGCAGCGATGATCGACCGCATCGTCGTACAAGTGCGAGTGGAAAAACTTGGTGGAGGTCACTCAGTTGTGAGGCTTATTGACGGACTCGCCGCGTAGCACTGATTTGCAGCAAGGCGCTAATAGTGCACTGCCTCTATTAGCGCTATACGCTATAAACGAAAATACCGCTCTCTCTTTCGAGCGTGATCCGGAGATGCACCTGCGCCGCGAACTGGACGGTTGAGACTGGCCGTGCATCCGGCGAGTCTGCGGTGACTTCTGCATCGATTGGGACTAAAATCCGAGGGGATACAGAGCGGAATTTCAAGTGAAACCTGGTGCCGCTTTTGGCGCCGCTTTTTGACCGCCTCGGATGCGTTTTTGAATGCTCATGGAAGAGCATCGGCGGATATTTATGACACTGCGGACCGAAAATCCGCAGGCCGTGCGATTCTAAAGGATTTACGTGATTTGCTCGGTGCCGCTTTATCCGGTGGATGACCGCAAGCGGAACAGAACAGAATCGGAGCTTGGGCCGGTGGCTCCAGAAACAGGCAGACGGGGGATGAAAAGGCTGCACTCCACAGAATCTGCAGGGCATACCAGGCTTCTTACTCGGAGAAAATTGCTTTGACATTCAAGGCGGCGGCGATCTTCTCCGCCGTCGCCCTGGTGAAGTTCCAGTACACGTATTGATGTATGACGTTGATCCCCTTCGGCTGCAAGTAGCCCAATTCCAGGAACATGGATTGGCCGTTGAGCTGAAACCTTACTGGCGTTGCCTGGGAAGACGGCACCAGTTCGCGGCGCAGGGCCTCGATTTGCTCGGGGGTGTATACGTCTGCCAGCTTCGGGCCGTGCAGGTTTGGCTGCTTCATGGTTGATGAACTCCTACGATGGCCGTAGCTGCGGTACGTTGCGCTCATGCTTGTTGGTCATAAAGGTGAGCCAGGAGATGACGCTAGGCCTGTTCCTGCGGTAGCGGTGGCAACCTGCCGGCCGCACGCTCAGCGGCCCACCAGGCATCCCGCTCGCGGATAGCGTTCTCGCGCAACTCCGCGGCGTACTGTTCGAGTTGATTTCGGCTGAGGTGCTTTGTGGCTTCGTAGCTTGCAAGTGCCTGGGGGCCGAGGTAGCGTGGAAAGAGGTTTCGCGCCAAATGTCCATCCGGGCGTGCCTTTGCCCGCCGCACCACAGCGGCGGCAACAGCATCGCAGTCAAAAATCTCAAAGCAAGTATCGAATTGTCGAGTGGTTCGCGCGCTATGTGCGACTACGGCACAGGCGAAACTTACCCGATCCCAAAAACCGTCAAGCTCATGAAGCCGGCTGGGCATACGCATGATTTCTTGTCGCTGCGAAGAAGCCGCGCAGCTCGGTGATGTGAAGTGAGAGTTGAGGTCGAGGGAATTGCAGGTGGGGATCGGCAAAGCTGCCGGACACGCTCAGAGCGTGACCGGCAACCTGCCAGTCCGATGACCAGAGGCGGCCAGATCGGGCGGCCTCTTCAGCCGCCTCTCAATCGCCTCCATGACGCGCCGATGCACATCGGTCTCCGTGTCCTTTTCCTCGACCGGGATAAGCACGGTGCGCGACTCGCCAGCCAGCAGCGTCAGATAGATGCGTTGCACGAGGCGCTGGGCGTAGTGGTCGTTCCACGCCTTGCCGCTCTGTTTGCCGGCTTCGGTCCCGAGGCGCTTCCGCGCGCGGTCGAGAGCCCAGCCGATATCCGCATAGCACCCGCCCGCTCCGTCATCGACCACCTTGCCTTGGGCAACCAGCAGGATAGTGATGTCCGGCGCAGGCCCGCGATATTGTTCCCACAATCCCAGGATTGAGTCGGGCGTGGGCGGATTATAGACTGCCGCATAGGCGAACGCGGAATCCGAATAGCGGTCGCAGACTACGGTGTGTCCGGCGCGCAGGTGCGGTTCCAGGCGCGATACGTTGTCGATGTGGTCAAGCAGCAGATAGAGTTGTTGCGCGCCCTCGGGCAAGGTTCGCCCGGAGTCCTCCAGATGGAAGACCGTTTCGCGTACCACTGCACCCAGCGGGGAGCCACAACCGAATTTGGTGCCCGGCTCCTTCGTGAAATATACCCGGTGGCCGCGGCATTCCAGCTCCCAGCGCAGCATCTCCGCCTGCCTACTTTTGCCGAGGCCGTCGCAGCCTTCGAATGTGATGAAGAGACCGTTCATGTGCGAGAACTCCGATTATGAAAAAACACTGCGGCTTGATGAAGGAAGTTGTGGGAGCAACGGGAAGATACGGCGGCCCAGCATGCCATACTGGGCCGCCCCCGGAGGCATCGCGGCGATGGGCCACGATGCTTTCCAACTCGTTACAGGCGGCGATCTTGCGCGCCATGCTCGGAAGTGCTCGGAAGTACTGCCGCTTCCTAGTACGCGCATTCCGTGATCTGTTCGACCGGGATGCCGAAAGTCTTCGCGGCCAGGTCGTAGATGTCTCTGAGTTCAATTGCAACGCGATTGCCGGCGTGGTCTACCGCGACTGCGTTGCCGTCGATGTAGCTACACTTCTCGTGGCCGCTCTCCATCAAGACGGCAATCTACCCCTCGGCAAGATGCGCGGCCAGTTCAGCCACCACGTCAACCTCAATGGGCACATCCTCGTCGTCGGGCCAGGAGTTTGTGGGCCACCCTCCGTCGTCTGTTTCCGAGTAGACGCCAAAGATGGTCGTGCCGCCAGCATCCTTGGCAAAGACGTGCAGTGCGCGGGCTTCCGCCCATTCACGAAACTTCGCTTCGTCGGTGACCTGAAAATAGTTGGTTCTGGCTGTGCCATTCCATTCGGCCATGGGAAGATTCTCCTTTGACGCTCTTTGAGGGACTGGGCTGTTGCCCTGTCCGGAGCCTCGATGAGGAAATAGGGGCTCACAGGGGAAAACTTCACATGCACCTCCGAGTGCAATAGGCCCCTGAAAACGATGGTTGGAAGTTAACCACGTCACACGCGGGAACGGAGAGTCTATCGGCCGACGGACTCTCCTGATTCAGGCCGCGCGAAGAGGGGTAGGGAGGACGGCAGACTTTGTGCTCCGTTCGATCCACAGGTGGTTGAAGTTACGCAACTCCTCAAACCACACACCCACGTCGCCTGTTCTGGCTCCAATCATGCTGCAAAAATGATCGTCCTGCTGCACGGAAGTGTTGCGCATGTACTCGCCGATCTCCCCGGTCAGACAAGCCAAGGGGAGGTACAACCATGCGGGAGTGATGGCGGTGGCCAGCTTGTCGGCAAGACAGAGTTGCGATACGGGCCGGCCACAGGCCTTTGCGTAGTTGCGCGAGTGCAATAAGGTGAATTCGCCCCATTTGTCCCCGAACAGCACGCGCATCAGGCGTGCTCCGCGCTCTGGATGGCGCTCGCCGCTGGCCCCGTCCATGTCTGTGCAGCCGATGTAGCCGATGTCGTGAAGGAAGAAAGCAAACCACAGCCGCGGATCGAGTGGGGGCCCAAACAGCCTCAGCCACGCAAGCGCGATCATGATGGGATGGAGAAGAAACTGATGAGCGCCAAACAGAACGCTCTTCGTGCCGATTGTCATGATTGCCTCGTCGGTACCACAGCATCTGCTGGCGTCGCAGGACGCGCAGGTGCTGGCATCTCTTTAGTGTTGGGTGATGATGATCGCTTCCGCATGAAGGCAACCATCTGGCGGGTGATGCGCCCCCGCGCGCCGATCAGGGGTCGTAGTGGGGTAGTCGCGAGTCGTCCTGAAGCCACGCGCTAGTCACGCGGTTTGGGCAAACCGCACGCTGGAAGGAATGGGGCATCCGAGAGCGGAGCGGATCATCTCTTTGGTGCAACCGGCCCAACAGTGGTACATGCGGGGTTCGGCAACGGAGATTGAGAGATGAGTTCCATGCCGGTCCTCGCCGCGTTGGGCGCACGATGGACATTGCGCCACGTAGTTCTTGCCGCTGCGCCGGTGGGTGCGGATGTAGCTGAGGATATGGAAGCCATGATTCTTGCCTTCAACGGCTGGCGGTTGGACCCAGGGAATCGCGGGGACTTGGGTCGGGATGGGTGACATTCCGGCGGTGATGGTTGTGAGTTCCTCCCGAGTGACCCGTTTGACCTGACAAAGCAACTGAAGCTGCGCTTCAAGGGTTGGCTCGGCGTCCTCAAACCAGTAGCGTTCCATGCTGGTGCGATGGACCCCGAGAGGTCCGCGGATTGCGTTCCCGAATTCGCCTGGCTGGAGTTCGTCCTGGCGCGGGAACACCTCGATCCCGTCCTCCTTGTTCTGTTTGATCGCGATGCCGAGGCGGCGCGCGACATTCAGAACATAGAGACGGCAGAGTTTTGCGGGCAACGGTTCCGCCAGGAAGATCCAGAGATGGCCACCCCGGCGGGACTGTTCTATCAGGGGCTCGATACCGTCTTCACGGAAATCCTGTTGGAGCCGGAGGAGGTCGCGGCGAGCATCGGCGTAGTCTGCATCGATCGCAATCCACTTCGAACACTGCGAATCGGGATTGATTGCGTAGACGCCAATGGTGAGATGGCCCGCGAGATGGCTCTGCACGGTCGCAGTGTCGATGCTAAGAGGCTGCTTCGATACCCGGTCGCACACCTTGTAGAAGTAGAAGCGCCTGGATTTCTTGCTTGGGTAGTGGCTCTGGCGCAGGTAGGCTCTGCGGTTCACGAACAGAATCATGTATTCGGCGGCCTGGGCGCGAGTAACCGGCAGGATCGCCGCAGTCGTGTGGGTGGGCATGGGCGGTCTCCTTGCGCAAAACCGGCAGACAGGCGCAGACCTGCGGGGTCGCCGGCATCAGTGCATCCATTCTCATTTGGGTTTCGCCAGGAGGAGTTTGTCGCTCCTCCTGGCGGGCGGTGGCCAACGTGGTTATCGTGCAACAGTAGCAGCGGCCGGACGCGTTGCAGCGGTGGAGGCCGCTCCGGCGCGGACCTTCCGGTTTCTGCGGCGGGGCCGGTGGTGCACAGAACGTGGACGGTCGGGCGCATTGAGGTGCGCGGCAACCGCCGGCACCAGGCAGCCGATCTCGCGGCGGCTGAAATCGTCGTCGCGGCCGTCGACCACAAGCATGAACAACGCGCCACAAAGCCTGTCATATATATAGATGGCTCCGGAGTTCGGTTGGCCTGGAACCGAGGTAGCCAAAACGAAGCCGTTCTGCGTCTCCTCGATCCGTTGTAGTATCCCCTCCGATTTGCGCACGAGTTCAAAGAGCACCTTCATGGGGGATTTGTCGCTCACGGTAGTCCAGAAACTGTACTCAATGTTCATGGCGATCTCCTCGCGCTGGCTCTCGGGTCCGAGCCAGCCATGTTGTCTCTAAGCGCAGGGCGGAGTGTTGCCACGCATCCGAGGGAGGATTCCCCTGGCGCCAGGTGAATGGATAGCTGCCGGGACAAGAGCCGCGGCGACAGGATGTCGGGTAAGAGTATTAGGCCGCCTCGTCCACGAGGTAGTCGGTAGGCTCGCCGACTGGCTCGGAGAGCTGGTCGAGGAGCGCTTCGACGAAGCGGGTGGCTGCCAGGGCGCCGACGCCCAAGGAGGCGCTGGCAATCGTGACCGCAAGTTGTTTGCGATCTGCTGGCAGGACAGGGATGCTTACGAGGGCGGATAGGGCCACGTCCACACCACTCTCGAACTGTGCGCGTTTCTCATCGAACACGGTGGTGACCTCGCTTAGCCGGGTTGGTGGCCGAGGCACGAACGGAGCACCCGGCACTCGCTGGTGAATGAAAGCGTCTAGAACCCCCGCAAGAGCGGGTTCAACGGCGGGAACGAGAATGTCGGGCGGATGATTCGCGGCATATCCGCGAACACCGCCGGCGGGGTAAACGGGAAGGGTGAGCGGGTGGCGGTCGGCGTGGTCCGCCAAGGCCCAAAAGGCGAACGGTACGGAAGCGGCATGGGTAGCTCCTATGAAAGGTGGAGGGACTCGTGATCGGCCAGTTTGGCCAACCGCAGGGCAAGAACACGTACACACAGGCCTGGTCCGGACGGTGAAGCCCAGGCACACTTGGTTGTGAAATCGAATGAAACAACCGGGAGTGAATGCCGGGCAGGTGATCTGTCCGGCAGGCAGTGCCTCGTATCGTCACCGAGGCGGTTAGCAATCCAGACGGTCGAGCTCGAGTTCCAGACCTTGAATGTCTCCAACGAGCGCGAGGGCGATCCGGTCTGAGTCGAACAGCGCGTTCGCGAGCAGGATCACCTGGTCTTCGGTGACGCTTTCGATTCGCGCCTGTCTCTCTTCCAAACTGACGGCATGGCCGAATGCCAGGAACTGCCCTCCCAGTGCATTTGCTCGGGCAGAGGTTGTTTCCAACCCGATGATCTGGTTGCTGAGGATCTGGTCTTTTGCGCGCCTGAGTTCACTCGGCGAGACGGGTTCTGTCTTCAGGCAGTGCAACTCCTGAAGGATGAGGTCGAGGACCGGCCTGACTCGGGTGCGAGAAGTGCCGCAATACACGCTGAAATACCCGGTCTTGTGGAAGGGCATGTAGTCGGCGGTAATGGAGTAGGCCAGGCCGCGCTGTTCACGGAGGGACTGGAAGAGCCGAGAGCTTGGTCCGCCCCCCAGTACCATGGCCGCCAGGTGCGCGGTGAAGTACCGGGCATCGGTGAGCGGTGGAGCAGGAACACCGATGAGCAGTTGCACCTGCTCGCTCGGCCTGTCTATCAGTATGCTTCCCGCAGATGCTTTGGGGAACGTCCCGCGGGAAAGGGGTGTGCCGGCCGGGGCGCGGCCAAAGCACTGCTGCACCTTCGCCACCATGTCGTCGTGCTGGAGGTTGCCGGCAGCGACGAACACCATATTCCGGCCAGTGAAGTGATCCTTTGCATAACGCACGAGCGTGTCGCGGGTGAAAGAGCCCAACGTCTCCGGCGAGCCGCCAATCGGCAAGCTGATCGGGTCGTCCTTCCAGAGGGTCCGGATGAAGGCATCATGGGCAAGGTACACCGGATCGTCCTGAGTCGCGTTGATCTCTTCAAGGATGACGTCGCGCTCGCGTTCGATCTCCGCGGGGACAAACTCAGGGTTCAGGATGAGGTCGGCAAGAAGGTCGAGTGCGCGGGTTACCTGAGTATCGAGAACGGTAGCGTGAAAGGCCACCATATCCTGCGCCGTGAAAGCGTTCATGTACCCACCGAGTTCATCGGTGTCCAGGGAAATGCGCCGGGCCGACCGGGTAGTGGTGCCCTTGAAGACCATGTGCTCGACGAAGTGTGAAAGACCATTGAGTTCCGGCGTGTCATGGCGCGCGCCGGTTGTGAGCCAAACTCCCATGGACACGGAGCGGACATGCTCCATGCGCTCGGTGAGAACAGTCAGGCCATTGGGTAATATGGTTGTGCGAATGTGATTGGTTGCGAGCACGGCGATCTCCGGAATAGCAACAGTGAATAGCGGTAGAGTTTGGTGGATTCAAGCCGGCCGCCCTGGTTGAGCGACCGGATCGGCTGTTCAGGTTGGGTTTTGGGTTGCGTCGGGAATCTCCGCCTCCCACTTTCCGTTCTCCTTCCGGACGAGCCGGACCTCGGACAGGTTGGCGCGGTCGAGCGCAGTGGTGAGCTCCCAGTCGAGAGCACGCGACAAACCCAGGCGTGCGGCGGCAAGCGAACCGCCGAGCGTATCGACGATGCTTTGCTCGTAGCCGCGCCAGAAGTACTCCTGCTGGGTTTCCACGCTGTCGGCTTCGCAGTCGTCGCTCGGGTTAAAGGCGAGATGTTGCGCAGCATCGATAAGGCTGAAGGGATGGAAGGGCGAGCCGGTCTTCGCCCACTCGCTGTCGCGCGTGATGAAGAGAATGGCTTCGTCCTGGCTATCCTGGCTCCAACCCGCGAACGGCAAGGCCCACACAATCTGCTCGGGGGCGGTGCCGGACCGCTCAAGATCGAAGGACAGTTGGATGCTGTCGACGACCGTCAGGTCCGATATTGGAGCAGCATCTTCGGCAGGTTTGCCTTCGATGGTCACCTTGAAGTTGTGGCAGCGGGCCATGCTGTCGTACCATGCGTAGCCCTCGAAGCCGCGCTCCAGCCGCACTGGCACGAGACATTGCGGAAGCTGGCGGTCCCTGGAACCCAGGTCGAAAGTGAAGGAAGCAGGCTCGCTGGTGTCGTTATCCAGCGTCACGAGAGCGCACTCGGCCGCCTCGTACACCCTGGCCAGGTAGGTGCCCCGGTCGCCATCGAACGGCTCTTGTCCCGAGATGCTGTCCTGTGCCGAGACGAAGAATGGCTGTAGGTACGGGACGGCCGGCTTCAAGAAGATGCCGAGCTCGAACGCTTCCTTGTACACCGAGAAAGGTGCGATGTGCTCGTCCACGGTTGCCAGGTATTCGAGGAGCGCCCTCCGCACCTGCCTCCGCAGCACATTGAACGCCTGGTCGTAGACGAGGTCAGTGCGGTCGGGAAGCTTCAAATGCAAACTCGTGGTGGACACGATGTCAACACGCGCGGTGATGTTGAGCGGGGTGTTGTGGGTTGGTGAGAGCACAACCTTGCCGAGGTCGCGCTCCAACAGGTTGACGCGGATGACGTTGCCGTGAATGTTTAGCGTCTCCCATGGCGCGGAATCACCGAGAAAGACGCCGATGCGCACGCCGTCCACTTCATTGATGTGCGCAGCGCCGGTGAGAAAGTCCTGCCGTCCCAGCACGACGCCATTGAACAGAACGTCCACGGGGCCGCAGCGCACGACGCGTTGGAGGGTTTCCTTGATGCCCGTCTCTGTCTCCTCGCGAAGGAAGACCAGGGTTGTTCCCGTTTCGGGGTCGGGAGTGTCTTGGTCGCGGACCTGTACCGGTTCCTTGCCCAGGAAAGCCTCGGTAGTGATGTTCGCAGTTTTGCCGCGGCTGCTCACCGTGACCCCGCTATGGAGGAGCGCGAAGAGGCCCATGCCGGCCGGATCCTCGGCGCGCTCGACCGGCTCATCCCAACCTGACTCTCCCAGGTAGAGCAGCTTGTTGAAGTCGTCGATGCCGGAGCCATTGTCCGTGAACGTAATGCGAGTGGTTCCGGCGGTGGCACCGGGGTTGGTTGTGACGGAGACAAGGGACGCGCCGGCGCGCCGGGCATTCTGGAGCAGCTCGACGAAAACCTGGCCGAGTCTGTTCGTGAACAGCCGATCCGCCTTATTGAGAATCCTGGCGCTCACATGCGCCTGAATGGTTTGCACGATGGACTCCTTGTGGCCGCCCCACTCAGGAGGGACCGGCCGTTCTGGTTTGCAAGTGCGAGTGCTAATAGAAGCTGAGCCAAGGTGGCGACAATCATAGTGGAGCGGGTTCGGCATACGGCGGGTGTTGCCACACATCCAAGTTGGTGGATTCCCGTATTGCCGAACCGTCCGGAAGTTGTGAGCCGCTACCGGGCGGAAGCTGCCGTCTTGGCGACTGCCGTCTTGCGCGCAGCAGCCTCGGCCGCCTGCTCGTTGAAACACGCCCGAACCAGATAGTCCTGCGACTGTTCGTACCGATTCCAGTTGCTGCGAGAAGTTCCGCGACGCATAGTGTTCTCCTTGAGATGGAAATTGGTTGGCGATCTGCCATGAAGGCAAACCGGACGGTGGAGGTGTCGGCCCCCCACCTTCGGTGGAGAGTTGTTTTTCGGCAGAGATGGAAAGTCGGATTGCCCTGCACGGACAAAACTCAAGACAGCGACTCGTGGACGGGGCGACATGTGCCGGGAAGGCTTGGAACTGGATCAGTCGAGCAGCGGCAGAACGCGGCAAGGCGGCGCAAAAGCGTTTCAAATCCGTGTGCGGTTACACGGACAAAAACCAAAACAGCAACTGGCAGATGTGCCAGAGAGGCCTCGGGAAAGCAATGAACTCGGTCAGTTGAACAGCATCAGAACTTGGCAAGTCAGCACAAAGGCGTTGCACTTCCGTGCGCATAGCACGGACAAGAACCAAAACAGCAACTGGCGGATGTGCCAAAGAAGCGTCGGGATGGCAACGAACTCGGCCAGCCGAAAAGCATCAGAACGCGGCAAGTCAGCGCAAACGTGTTGCACAGCCGTGCGCAGTTGCACGGACAAGAACCAAAACAGCAACTGGCGGATGTGCCAAAAAGCGTCGGGAAGGCAACGAACTCGGTCAGCCGAACAGCATCAGAACGCGCGGCAAGTCAGCGCAAACGTGTTGCACAGCCGTGCGCAGTTGCACGGACAAGAACCAAAACAGCAACTGGCGGATGTGCCAAAAAAGCGTCGGGAAGGCAACGAACTCGGTCAGCCGAGAAGCATCAGAACGCGGCAAGTCAGCGAAAGGCGTTGCACATCAGAGCGCAGTTGCACGGACAAGAACCAAAATAGCAACTGGCGGATGTGCCAAAGAGCCGTCGGGATGGCAACGAACTCGGTCAGCCGAAAAGCATCAGAACGCGGCAAGACAGCAGGATGCGAGGTGAAAATGTACCAGAAAGCCAACATGAGAAAATATCGTTGTTTTTGGGGTTTTACAGCGATCCAAGTGCCCTGAACCTAATCTGGCGAAGCGCTACAAGACGAACTCTAACAAATAGCATTATCAGTTACTTAGGAGGCGGCGAGGAGAGGGCTGCGCACTGCATGTCTGAAATGGCCATGTATCCGCATAATATGCGTCGTTTATCCAAGTGATCTTGGAGGAGGTCGGAGGATGAGTTGATGAGATGGTAAATACTTCAGCAGCGCCTTGTGACTGTGGTGTTCGAGCACGGAGCGCAATGGAGCCTCGAAGAAGCTATTCAGATACCAGTAGTTCGCAATTGCGCTGGCCCCTTTGGTGAGGAACTGGCCGCAGTCCACAAAGTAGACGAAGCCGCCCAGGCGCTTGAAGTGTGGAGCGATAGACTTGAGTAGACTAGGCCTATCAAGGAAGAAGATGACCATGTGCAGGTACTTCTCCGACGCCAGGCTAGCGCACACCCTTGCATAGCGGCGTGAGCTCTGCTGCCATCTCTCGTATTCAACCGCGAAACGTACATGACCGGTTGGCAGGACCAGCTCAACCACCGAGTCGTAGTCTTTCGCCAGGCCAGCCGCGCCGACAAGGCTGTTGTCCGATCGCACCTGGAAATCCGACATCCAATAATGTGCCGAAAACTGGCGCACAAGCCTCAGCATGATTCTGTTCAATTCCACGAAATGGAAGATGCTGGCTGGGTCCTTCTGGGCGTTTGTGTCGCAGAGCAGCCCGTCGCCACACCCACGGATATACGCCATCCCATCTTGCGTTGCTGCATAGGCAATCGCCCTTGTCCCTTCGTTCAGTTTGCGGCTAACCACCAGCCCGAGTTCGTGCAGCCGCCAGAGCAGACGGTAAACCACCTTGCCTTTTCCCGACCAAGGTACACCGTGGAAGTTCGCAATGTGCCAGACCATTTCTGGCGTACACCATCCGTAGCAGTCCAGGATTCGAAGAACGTGGTATTCTCGCGCGGTCAGGCCGGTGGCGGTACTTGGTTTGTAGTTCCGCCGCGCCCGACCGGGGACAGCACTTGTAGAACTGCTCCGACCAGTGATCCGCTCTGCGCCCGTGACCAATGTCGAGTCGGATGTTGCGAGCGCGGATTTCACGAGAGTGTTGGGTGTCACGCCGAGCGCATCGCCGCCGGCAAGTACATCCAAGTTAGAGATTGGCAATTCGTTCACGGTTGCTCTCCAAAGTGTCGGTGCTCGCCGGCGGCCAAAGTAGCAGCAGATGCTGCGGCCAGCGGTGTGCCACAAACCAATGTCGCCAGGACAACGCGCGCGGATGGCACGAGGGTGCCGGCCGTGGCGGCGAGTGCACCACTGCGGGCAAGTACATCCGGGTTCGGGCGCGGCAACCGGCTCACGTCAGTTCTCCAAGGTGACGGTGTCTGCCAACGTTCAAAGTTGTCACAGAGGCCCTGGCCAGTGCGGCGCTCGTGACCGACACCTGGACGGCCGACTTGCGCACAGACAACGCGGGAGCATCGCGCGTGGCGGCGAACGCATTGCCGTCGGCAAGCACATCCGGATTCGGGTGTTGCAACCGGATCACGTCAGTTCTCCAAAGTGTTGCTGCTATACGGCGCCCGAAGTGGCTGCATATGCCAGGACAAGTCGTACGCGCCGCCGAGATGTCCGGCCATCCTGCCACGCAATCCGGCAGACTCCTTCGGCGGTTTGGACGGCGCCATCGGGCGGCATGAGCACGAGCGTCTCCTGCACGCCTTTGCTGGCCTTCGTGCAAACGACGTGCACGCCGTCTGTCTTCCAGTCGGATACGAACGTTATCCAACCGCACATGGATGCTGCGCCCGACAACCAGGTGCGCATCGACCAGCGAGCGGGGAGTGTCAGCACAACGGCAGAGCAGCCGGTTTGCGCCGCGCAGAGTTTCACTTTCGTCGGTAAGCGCAGTGATGTGCTGCAGGTCGGTTGGCACGGCCGCGCGCGGGAAGCCGGCAAAGTTGGAGCGGCCGATGCCGGGCAATGTCCAACATCTGAGACAATGCCTGCCGCTGGTGCCGCGCGGGATAGCCGTCCAGCTGTAAAACACGGCGCCACGGGGGGCGAAATGTTCGTCGGCGTCTGCAGCGATCCACGTCCACCAGTGGGAACCGAGTTCGATGCAGCAGGCAATCATGGGGTCAGTTCGTGCCTTCAAACTGTGCGAGCCGGTCGGTGAGTTGGTGTATTGCAGCGCGCTGATTCCTGACCTTGTTCTCAAACGAGCACATGCGGCGCCGGTAGTCTTCCTCTTTGACGTATTCGACTCCGTTGACCTCGACAACTTGGTCACCCATGAATGTGTCGCCCTCGACTTCGACAACCGGAATGTTTGCCTCGACGGTAGGCGTCGTGTCACCTGCGTCGTCAGAGACTAACGACTGCGCGGATTTTCTACCGTCACGTAAGGCCTCTGCTGCCTGCTGGCGTTCTTCTTCCTCGTCGACTTCCTCACACAAGCGGTCGTATTCCTCCACCAGCTCATTGTGCTTGTTGATGGCGAACCGTGCGCTTTGGTAAGCCTTGTCGCGCTGGTCGATCAGGACCGCGGCAGCTCGTTCAAAACATTCCTGCCGTACTTCCCACAGGTTCGTGTACCACCAGATGTAGCCGAGGGCAGCCAGTAGGCAGAGCACCGCAATCACGCTGCTCCACCAAACCCAGGTCGCGATCTTGTACTGCACCGCAGGGTCCTGCCAGGCGTACAGCAGGCCTCCGGAATCCGGATTGCACTGGTTGACGGCGCGCCGCGTTGTGTCCTCAACGAACGGTTTGTGGTTGAGCCATTGGCTGTACCCAAAAGAGTCGGTCGCTTGCGCGGGGTGCGCGCCCTGTTCGGTCTGCGGATGCAGGCTACTACCTGGGTCACGGTGCGGAACCTGCTGAGTCTGTGCCGTCGCCACCATTGCCAATGCGACCAGCGCGACGGAGCATAGTGCGGACAGGCGCAACACCGTAAAGTGGGTCCGTGTGTGGCCCTGGATATCGCTGGGTATGTTGTTCTGTGCATTGTTCATGCGGAGATAATGTCAGAGAACGAACTGGGAGGGAAGGTCTACATTTGAAGTATTTTTCAAACATGTCATTCTTGCGCCGCTTCGCGCCCCGCCGACTCTGAGGGTATGTCACCCTTGTCTAACCCGATCGAGAATGTAGATCTGCCACGGCTGCCGCGGGAGCGTTTCACCGTATCTTGCAATGCAGCTCTCAAATGGACCAGCGCCCGAGAAGAGTTTCTTCTCAGCTGCCAGCGCTCTCGCCCGCTCTGCCTGCGGGCTTTATGTCCCGCTCTTCTTGCGTCCCTTTTATATGCCCAGCCCGGCCGCCGCGTTCTTCCGGAACAGCTCCCCGGACCGGATGTAACGGCGCAGCGTGGTCACCGAGCGGTGGCCGGTCTGACGCATGATCACCAGTTCCCTGACTCCGTTCATCGCCGCCTGCGTCACGTGTCCCGCGCGCAGGCTGTGGCCGGCCACCTCCCCGGTTTCTATCCCGGCACGCCGGGCGGCGCGCTTGAGAATCGGCCCGATCGAGTCCCTGTAGAGCCCGCGCGGCGCGAGCTTTCCGTGGCGGTTGACGGCGCGGAAGACCGGACCCGTCTCGAGCCCGGTCTCTTTGAGCCAGCCGCGCAGGGCTTCGACTGCGCAGGTCTCCGGATTTTCTCCGCAGGGAATGGCAACTTTGCGGCCGGCCCCCTCCTGGTCGGTCTTGGATGTGGGAAGTTCGATGACCACTCCTTCGGCGGTGAACTTCAGGTTGGCTACCTCGATGTGCGCCAGCTCGGACCGGCGGAAGGCGCCCGCGAAACCGACCAGCGTGAGCGCCCGGTCGCGCAGGCCTAGCAGGTCTTTCCGGCTCATGCGAACGATGCGGCGAATGTCCTCCGATAGCAGCGGAGCCTTGCCGTGCTGTGCAGTCCCGATGGTCCGACGGATTCCTTTCAGGGTCTCGCCGACGCAGAAGTGATGCGTCGATGCCGGAGAGCTCGTGAGGCCCGAGGCCTGGTGGGCCTTGGTGATCGAAGTCAGCCGCCTGGTGATGGTCCCCGATGCATGCGTCGAGGCCAGGTCCGTGATGTAGAGAGCGACGGTCTCTGGCGCGCTGGGAAGCGAGGTGAGCTGATGCCGGCGGCACCAAGCGTCGAAGTCGTTCCAGTCCGAGCGGTAGGCCTTGAGCGTGGCCGGGGCCTTGGCGGACTGGACGAAGGCGCGCGCTTTGCTGACGAGATCCTCGAGGCTGGAGGGTTGGGGAAGCAACGAGATCTTGCGCTGTTGCATGGCGGGAACTCCTTATGTGGGGCGCAGAAATGCGCAGTCCTCCGGAGCGGATGACTACGCGTGCGCAGGTTGTGATTGAGGAGGGAAGTCGAACTGCGGGCTAGAAGCGTGGGGACGCGGCGTCAGGCGCGGACGAACACCGATTCTGGGAGGGAAATGGAAGGGGCTTCAGGCGAAGCGGTTCGGCTCGCTGGGGAGGGATGGGGATATTGCGGAGAGAGGGCGTGCGAGATCAGAGCTCTCGAACGGTGGTCAAGCAGCTGGTTCGGATATTGACGGAAGCTGCAAGGGACGAGGTCGCAGAACTTGCAAACCTGAACGTAAGAGCCAGACAGTCGCCTGGCTCCTGGCAAAATAACGTAGCGAGGCTCAGGTCCGGGAATCGTTTTTTTGTGGGCACTTGGATTGGTAGACCATGCCCAGCCTTAAGGCAGTAATCTGGTGTCGGTAGGCCTGTCGGAGATTGTCCGTCAACCGAGATTAGAGCCCCGACCCTACTGGTGATTGGCGGCATTATTAATCTGGCAGTGGCGGCGTACAGGGCAATCTAAAAACCTCACTCGCCGTGCAGACCTGTTGGAAGCAACAGGTCCGACAGCAAAGGAACTCCTCGAATGGCCCGATCTCACAGAACACATCGCCTTTTCTCCCGCTGCGAGCGCCGCACGTTTGCTTGTTCTCCTCAGATATGATCACGTGCTTCGCAGCGTCCACGTCTTCGTGACAGCAATGATGTAGCTGGGTGTTCGTGAAATAGGCGCGCGGGGTTTTGATTGATCTGTTGATGATCGGGAGCTGCCCTGCCTGGCAATGAAGCTCGACAGACTTCCCGAAATCATGGTGCGGGCAGTCTGGTACGGTCGGTTCGGCAAGGAGGAAATGTTTGAATCGTCCTGTCACGACTCTGAAGTGATCACCTTGACGCCGCACCTCTTCGACTGTGTGCAAGCCCTCGAATGCCTCCTGGTCAGCATAATGCCCTTCTAGCGTTGTCGGCAGGAGCTGTCTCCCAAGCTGTTGACACACTCGATTGAGCAAGATCTCAGCTGCGGCATGAACTTCCTGAATGTGGGTCGAAAGCTCTCCATATTTGTAAGGGAAAAGAAAGACATCGTCGTTCCGTGCGACTCCGAGCCAGGAGCCTGCATCTGATCTCAACAAAATTATCGGGGTCACACTTATTGTAGGGACTAGCTGCGCAACCGTTTCCGTGGTCGCATAACGTAGGCGCAATCCGTGGACAAGCTGAACAACATTCGCAGTAGCAATCGAACCTGGGATTGCACCTGGGGCAATTTCGGAGGCAAACCCAGAAACTGAACGCTGGTCAAGCAGCAGGAACACCTCATCATACCGATCATCCACGTCGTCGCGGTCTATAAACACATGGATGTATCGATCCTCGCAATTACCGCCAGCACCAAAGGCATCCTGCGGATTCTCAAATACGACCAACCAGTTGCCGTCTGTGATCATGCAGCGCATTGGATATGCATCAGTACGCACGAAAACCGAGACGACATAATCTTGTAGAGACGGAATCCAGTCCTTCCATTCTCCAGGCGCTCTGTTTGGCTGTTTGAGCCATTTTGAGACCATTGTTGAGGCGGGATCTGTCGAACCATTGGGTTGAACAGGAAACTCTGAAGGGCGCTTTGCCTCAACAATGAGTTGAGGCTGGGTTACTTCGCGTTCGTAACCGAAATAGTCCATGAACCGTCGAGCACCGGTTACAGGGTCAACCTGCGCCTCAGGGATCATGTTCGCAATTTCTGCGGGTGTCGAAGGCGTGATCACCCAGCCAAGCGCTCTCAAGGTTCCATCGATTAGGTAAGTGCGGACGTGAGCTTCCAAGGCCTCTTCCAGATTTGGGTCCTTTCGCTTTGGGTCAGCCAAAACGGTGCGAACTTCCCGTACTTTTGGCCCATAGAGCCGGTCATAGTCCGCCTGTAGCCCGCGGTAGGCGTGGCGGAAATCGCTAGCCGAGCGCACCATACCGTTGTTCACCGGAAGATTTCCTCCATCCGATAACTCAACCGCCGCGCTGATGGCCAGCCAGCGTTAACAAACGTTTCGAGAATGTCTATGAGTTCTTCACGGCACTGGAGGTCTTCCTGTAGAAGGTTACGCTGCTCGGCAAGATAGCGCTCGATCACTTCGACTAAGAGGTCGACTGCCATTGATTCATACTGGTAGCCCCAGCTCTTAGCAGAGTTGATAACATTGGAGATAGCATGGAAAACCTCGGCAGGAGCATAGGGAATAAAACTCTTTAGTGTCTCGATCAGACGGTGTGCCACCGATGGGATTGCGACTCCTGATAAGCGGGTAATGGCGTCCCGCGATTCCTTCCAGAATGTGCACCGCGCATCGTCATCCAGCGCCCTGTTGGAATTCGTTCCGTCATATGCGCCGGATGAGAAGAATATTTGATTCCCGATGTAATCAATTAAGCGGGCGAGCTCATGAAAGTCCTCCTGCCATTGCTCAGTCCTGTTTTCCACGGAAACGTTATGGAGCAACTCCTCCATCTGGGCCGATGCAGAGATGATGATGGTCTCAGTCAAACCAAACGATCGTCTCCTGATAGCTGCATCGCTTTCTTTCGGCACATCTGAGGAGAAGGTCAGGGCCTCTCGGATGTCATTGAGGCATTGTGCCGAGCGGTGCGGTTGGAATGTAGGGCCTTGGAGTACCGGCAGAATCAGTGCGTATGCGGAGGTATCATTCTGCCAGAGATAGAGTCCAGTCGCAATACGATAACACCATTTGACCGCGTCGCCTCCGTCCTGTGGGAGATCATCGCGAATCATAATCGTATTTAGTAGGCCAACTACTTCGCTCTTGTAGCGGCCTGACATTGGGTTGACAACTGCAACAAGCGCACTGGATAACACTCCGGTGCTTTTCTCCGTCTGTGCTAGGCCACGCAGGATAGACCACAGTGCAGGGAGATCGGCACCGTGAAGGGGCAACAACCGGATTACGATCTGATATCGCACTGCAGGCACAAGATCGCGTAAGGCACGACGAGTGTTTTCCAGCACTTCCTGAAGAGAACACGTCTTGTTTGCTAACAGCGTGCCTATACCTGCTGCTGCCTCAATCCTTTGAAGGCCCCCACCCCACGATGGTCCGCGATCAAACTGGGCATCGTGTTCCGGATGGTATTCCGGTATTGGACTGTCCATGCCGGAGAATAAAGTGGACTTCACCATTTGGCCAAGCTGCGTAGAACAATCGAGGTCCTTCCATTTCGATGCGGCTGCGCACGCCGCTATTAATTGCGCTTCCACAGAAGTTCGCACCTCTGCATGGACTGCGGAGTCATTCTTGTCCAACTCATCCCTGACAAACATCAGGCCTGGCATAACAGCTTCCACATCTTCACGATTCGGAATGCCGTTAACGAATCTTGATGCGAACTCCCAGAGCTTATCGCCCTCTTCGATCAGCTTCACATTTGGTTCAGTATCGACTGGCACTCCACGTTCCTTCATCCGATCCAGTTCCGAATATGGAGAAACTGCGAACCCATGTGAGACAAACGGGGGGCGATTTTCCGGAACAGCGCCGGCGAGAGCAAGCTCCTCCATCCTGGTAAGTGACTCTGGAAGAACGAGGAGTCTTTGGGGTATGCAGCCGAGCAGACGGTCGCGAAGGTGCGCTTTCGCTTCAGCCACGTCGCCACTCGCGCCGTCAGGGAGATGGTGTAGCACGACTTCTATGTTTTTGCGTTGGGCCTCATCCAGTCCTTCAAAGCCGGCACTCAGTACATCACCGATAGCAGAAGACAGATCATAAGAGAGCAACGCTGATTCACTGATGAGTAATGGGTATACCGCTTTTACCATCAGAGCGCCTGCTGACTTGGCAACCTTGAGGATCTTGAGTGGGAAATAGGCGTATTTCGCCTCGCTCAGAAAACGCACAGCAACTTCCGTGGCGTGCGGAGCGGTCTCTGCTAACTTTGCAAGTTCTTCGAGCTTGCGGAAGTACGCACTCGTGATATTCAGTACGTCATCACGAACAGTGGAGCCATCCCAGATTGCAGAATAGTCGACCAGAACGCTGTGCTCATGCTCCCCAATTCGGTAGCTAATAGCGTTCTCTCCCCCGCTTGGCGTATGATCGCGTTCGATGTAGTCGCTTACGGCAGCGATAACGATCTCTCCACAGCGATCAAAGTCCTTCTCCAAGAACCGGGGAAACACTTGGGCAAGTTCCCAATGGGTGTGGCGATAGTCCTGACGCCTGTTGGAAGTAAATGCCATAATCCGGCTTCCGCCCATCGACGTTTGCTCTTCCGAATCCTCTTCATAGCCAAAGAACGCAATGTAGATGTCGGTAGCAAGCTGTGGATCGAGATCGAACAGAGGCGCGACCTTACGCGATATCCAGGGTCCCTGCTCAGCTCCCTTATCGCGAACCTCTTGCGGCGTAATGAGTTTCCGCACAGCCTGGGCCGACTCTTCACGGTTTACTCCAAACAGATCCATGACACTGCTTATTGCCTTGCTCATGAGCCAGCCGTCTCGTGGCTCCACTGTGCGGAATCGCTCCAACAAAACAACCGCGGCATGGCTAAGGGTGAGCTTGCCTTCGTTGGAGATTGCATCTCCAGCTTTCATTCGTTCCAAAATGTGATCGACCAATGACTGGCATATAGCGGCGACCCGCAGTGAGCACTGTGACAAAGCAAGAGAGTAGGAAAAACGGGACCACAGACTCAAATTGGAAGTGTGTGTGCCGGCAAGCACCGCACCGACGACGTGAATGATCCATTGTTCCGCCAAAGCAACTTCGTTGGCGTCGGTCGACGCAAGAACTTCAATCAAAGGCGACAAATCCTGTTCGTCCTTTGCCAGTTCAGGAATTACCGCAGGACCAATGATCTTCGCAATTGCTGGAACATCCCGATGGGCAGAAAACATCCGCAAAAAACTCCAGAACATCTGCCGATCCCTCAGCCACGCCTCTTTGAATAACAAGTCAATACTGGGGCGGAGGAACAACGACAGATCTCTCTCCGATGCAAGGGATGCAAGAAAGCAGTCGAAGTCTGCGGCAAGAATGAGAACGGAAGCCGCATAATCAAACAACAAGTGATGGGAAAACCCTATGATGTAGCGACCGTGAAGGTTTGCAATCTGTTCGACAAGGACATTATCGGAGCAGAGTGACGAGAATTCCCTGGTAGCGGCCGCATCGCGTAATTGCAACTTCGATACGGTCAGGCGCCGTCTTAGGACCAGAGCCCGTAACACATCGACCAAAACCAGTTCCCTTGCATTGCCTTCGCTCGCCGACTTCACTACGCGATGCCCCCAATACTGACGTAGTAGCCCGACTTGCGTCTCTATGGCACTGAGTTGTGAGTTACTCAGGTCGCTCGAAAGCATCTCCGCCACCAAGCGTAGATTGAATGGAATATCCAAGAGTTCACTTAGCGCGGGCGTGGCAGACTCGAACACGGGGTTTAATTCAGGCGCTTGCTCGCGGATATCTTTCAACTCCATCGCACTGAAACGCGGCACTTGGACATGTCGCAGATCCCAGAATGAAGAGTCTTGAAAACTGTTCGGTGAAGTTTCATCGAGTGGACGGTGGAAGATTGACCGTAACTCTTGGCTGTATCGCAGATCAAAAACACGAATGGAAGCCACAACTCTCCAACGTGAACCCACTGCGCCAACGACACGCCGTATGAGATCCTGTAGCACAACAAGAGCCTTCGAGCCCCGTGCAGCGTCAAGAGCGTCGATGATTAACAGACCTGGATCTCTGCCGCTCCAATTCTCAAGGACATCGGCTAGGTCGTGTTGTAGGCCGAGCTCTGTCTTCAGGGATTCCTCTAATCGATCGGCAGCCAAAAACACCACGTCTCGATGGTCGTTGCGCAAAACGCTTCCGAGTTCATGGAGAACACCAGATTTCCCAGCACCCGGTTCGCCTACGACAACCAATGAATGTTGCATTGCCTCGTCACGAAGAAAACTTGTCACCGGCCTTTGAATCCGCACTGGCCTTCCACGTACGGAAAGAGTCGCCAGGTGGTCCAATGACTCCAGAGTTAGCCGCGTATACTCGCGAAGAGCATGAATATCTTGGAGATAGTTCGGGGACGACGCGAGTTCGAATCCTGCGTCGATCAGAGTGCGCCGTAGTTCCCGACGCGACAAAGAATGCCGAGACTCGCTCGCTGCGCCCATTGCATTAACAAGGCCGGACCATGCTTTCGAGCTATCCTGCGGATTGGAAAGGATTGTGTTCGCTAAGAAACTCTGGCCGTGTTGTTCATCGGCTTCTCCAGGGTTCACATCGAGAGAACCAATTCGGAAAAGGGCGTAAAAGCGAACCACCTTTTCTAGTGGAGGCTCGACGCCCATCAATTCCTTCCAGGCCGCAAGCGTGAGTACTTGGAACTCGTCAAACGCGCGCGCTTCTTGTTCGTTTTGCGGGACAGTGGGCAAAATCTGGGGGCGGGCCTCAGGTCCGATTCGTGCTAGGCAAGCTGACAAGTGCTTTGTCACGTTCTCCGGACTCTCGGTTGAGGTCAGGAGCATCAATCGGTCTCTGTCCGGTTCGAGTATCCGCCGCCAAGGAAATTTGCCGCCACTTGTGCCCTGGTCGGGAACGAGGTACTGCTGAATCGCCTGTGAGAGCACAGGTTTCATTCTCGTAGAATTGAGTTGAATGGTCCGTTTGACTTCGATGAAGGCGATTCCATCGCTCTCGAAGGTAAGCAGAATGTCGGCCAGCGGTTCACCGGTCTCGCAGCGGACGCTTTGAACCGGTGAGCGCGGCAGTCCTGGCAGAGCGAGGTTCTCCGAAAGGCAGGCGGCGGCGAAAAATGCGGCGACGCGATTTTGATAGTTTATGCCTCGCTGTGTTGCGAATCCGCCAGCAGGCCGTGTTTCCTGATCCTCCATCAGCGTCGCTCCATTCTCTACACTTGAATACAACATGCAATCCCAAATCAAAAGATTAAAGGCTCCAGCCGTTTTCCGGACATTCGATCCAAGTATGGACGTGCCCTTGACAGGCCATGAATCTGTGATATTTCGAGACCATAACCGCCTTGAGCGTTCTGGCCGGATATCTGTTTCGACAACTGAGTCTTCTACCTGCTAGCCAGAGTCTACGTTGAACGGATCCATTCATACGAAGCTCCCAGAATATTCACTGTCACGCTGATGCCAGTGTGGGGCAGTTCACATTTCTGAATCATTCCACCAGCGCCTTAAAGACAGCGTCTGCTGCATCCTTGTAGAACTCGATGCTGATGCGTGTCCAAAGATCGTCAGGCAGTTCGTTGAGTTGGCGGCGAGCGGAGACGGGCATGAGTAGAGTCTGGGCTTGCTTGTCGATTGCGAGCTCGGCGATACTGATAGCGTTGGGGACCATCTCTATAGACCCACCGAGGTTGAGCGTACCTACGATGATGGTTCCGCCTCTCGTATTCTTTCCTAGCAGTGATCCACACAGGGCGACCATTACAGGGAGCCCCACGCCGCCCCCGGTTTTGTCGGCGTCCATGGCCCGCATTTGAATGGAAAATTCGTGTTCCCGTGGGTCGCGGTCGCCGACCAGTTCCTTTGCCCTGGCGTAGACGTTCTGTTCTCCGATTTTCACGCTCTCTCTAAACGCAGGGGCTGGCGGCTGGTTGAGTATCTTCACGCCGCTGCCCGGTCCTGAGGTCACTTCGATGCGGTAGAGGCCGGCACCTGTTTCTGGCGTTCCCGTGCTCGCGGCCCATACTTGCCCAGGTGGGAGTGGATCGCTCTCTATTGCTTCGTCACTGTGGAGCTCTGGGGTTGAGACGAATTGCTCCAGCCCCTCCAAGCCCATTGTGTAGCTAAAGTGTGTATTCCGGAATTCGCTCTTGAAACACCGCTTTTGCTGTTCCTTGATACGCCTCCGGGATTCGAGTGCCAATCTCACGATCCATTCCAGGTCGTCATCTGCAATTGGCATATCGGGCTTGGGAAAGAGCAGCTTAACTAAACCGCTAACGGTTTTTGTCACGGCTTCGATGTCGCGGCCACTGAGGGCACCGCCAAGGTAAACGCGGCCTTGAAGCACGTTGCCCCGGTTCTGGGAGCGCAGCTTTGACCAGCACTCACTCAGGAAATCGCTGACCATGCCAAAGTGGTCGGTCAAGTGTTCTGACGGGCTTAACTTCGGGAAATCCCACCCCGGACCAAATGCGTGCAACCTATCCATAAAGGCTGTATCGTTTCGCATCTCCGGAGGCAGCGGACTCAGCAAGTGTCCGACTCGTTGTTGTTGTTCCACATCGACATCGAAGTTGCCAACCATGACAATGCCACCTTCAGCCCGAATATTCTCCTTTCCTCGGCTAAACTGACCTGAAGCCATGTAGCCCTTCATAATGTTCACGCCATCCTTCTGGTCGAAGGAAACACCGGAAATCTCGTCGAAGCAGACGACATCGTATTGGCAGACGAGGCCGCGCTGCCCGCTGGCATTGTTGACGAACATCTTTGCCACTGTCGCCTTGCCGCCGGAGATTAAATGGGCGTAGGGAGAAATCTGTTGAAACAGGTGGCTCTTGCCAGTTCCGCGCGGTCCGAGTTCCACGAAGTTGTAATTTCGTTCGACGAAGGGCACCATCCGCAGGATCGCCAGTCGTCGCGCCTTAACGTCGAGCGCCGCCGGTTCCAAGCCGATTGACCGGATCAGGAGGGCCTTCCATTCCTCTGTGGTGAATTTCTCGCGCCCAGCCGCAAGAACATCGAGCACGTCCGACTTTGACATCTGGATCGGCCGCAGGCTGTCAATCCGAAATGGCCTGCCATTGTTTTCCTGAGCCACGATCCCATCGTAGGAAAGGTTCACCTCGGCATAGAAGCCATCCGTGAGCATACGCTCGTTGTCACGAACCAATTCATCGCCGATTCGAACATCTCGAAGAGCCAAGCTCGGTAGCTCCGCGATGTAGCAATCGTTCTTGGTGTCGAGTCGCGCCTTCACAATATCGATCAGCCGGATTGCGCCCTGTTCCTTGGCCCGCGCCTTGAAGAGTTCTTCCTCGCCAGTGCGCACCGTTCGATCCTGAAGTTGCTTTTCAACAATAGCCAAACCTTCATTGATCTCCTGCTCATCGGTACTCGCACAGTACCGCCCTAGCAGGAACTCCACCACATAGGTCGGCACCGGATACTGGCGCGAATACTTCCGCACTAGATCCTTGCGGACCAAGTACCCGTCATAAGCAGACGCGGCTAGGCGATCAAGTGCATCCAATTCCAAACTCATGATTTCTCTCCCACCGAAGTCGTCTTCTGACTGAGGATCGCGCCGGCGGAATCGAGCAGAACCACCATTGCTGCAGATCCCTCGTGCTCATCGTTCGTGACCACCAGGTTGACTTCACCGTTGCTGCCGACCTCTTTAACTCCGGCAACAATGCTTGACCCAGCCTGTTTCCAATTCGTGCGAAGATCCACGCGTACAGTAGGATCGTTCGATTCGACCTTCACCTTGCAGCGCATTCCACGCCAATCCACTGAAATGATGGATGCTGATACGGCCTGCACACCCAGACCTACCAGAATCTCCGGCACAACGCACTCTTGCAGACTCACTCCACCATGCGCGTATTTTTCGCCGGCTCTAAAGCTCGCGATGCCCGGCGGCGAAGCGATGCGAATGTCGTTGTTCCAATGCCACGGATACGACGGGACAGCGGCATCGCCCTTCACCACGGCACAGCGCGACCACTTTGTTTCAGCCAGAAACGCCGGAAGATCGACTTTTGGAAGACCCTCGGGCATCAGCAGCCAGCCGTGGTCCGTCACGACCCGCACCTGTTTCCACCCTGAATCGAGGAGTTGCAAAATCCTGTCTGCTACATTCATTACCTCTGTCTTGACCCGGGCGGCCAGGTCATCCGGATGGGCATGGCCGTAGGCGTCGATCTGGCCGAATTCCGCCCAGCCGCCATGCTCCGCGCCACCTGGGAACAGCGTCTCCGCCCCACTCAGGACTTCCACGCCTGCCTGGGCGATAGCGTCTCGCAAGACCGGCGCGGTCGCCACCTTTATTCCAAGGAACGGCGCAAAGTCTTCTGCTGTTTCGCCGTGCAGTTCCCCTTTGATCTTCATGATCGCCGGCTTCGCCGTTGCCGTTACGGTTGGCAGGTTCGAGAGTCGAAAGCTCAGCTTCCCAATCATGCCGCGCTGTTCTAATTCCGCGGCCAAAGCGGCCCCAACGTCAAACCGCAAGCCATCCACAAACAGAACGCACACATCCCGCTCGCCGACAATTGCCGGAGATCCCAACTTACCGACCTTCTGTACCAATTCCTGAAAGTGGCGCGTTGAAGCGTCTAGCCAAGGCTCATACAATGCGCGAACCGCACGCTTCATGATGCCGGCATCGGATGTAGTCTCACGGAATCGCGATAATGCCTCAAGCGCGGCCTGATCGCAGCGATAACCATCTGTCGAATACGCGGTCGCTGCGGCCGTAATATTGGCTCCGCCCACTGGCGCCTTGCTCAGTTTGGCCAAGGCCGCCAATGATTCCAAGGCCATCGCCCACTGGCTCTGTCCGGTCCGCGCCCACACCCATGCTCGCCGCTCTTTGTGCTGGGCTTCGAGGGCCAGAACCTTGGCAGAGGCAGCGGCCTGGTCCATCCCCGCAACGTTTTCCAACGCCTTCTTCAACTCAGCTTCATAGGAATCATTGATCGCAGGATTCCGGGAAGCATCAATCGCCAGGCTGGCCGGGGAACGAAGCAGCTTGGTCACGCCGGGATACCCAACAGGTGACTCGCAGAATCGAAACCAGACGGGATCGAGCGGCGGGTGACCTTCGGCAAGAGCCTTGATCGCCATATCCGGGCCATCCGCTGGATCGATATGAAATTCAGACAGGCAGCGGTTTCTAAAGGCTACCCATCGGGCGGCCTGCGTTTGCTCAAATCGTTCCGGCGCGTTGAGCCACTGGAGAAGATCGCGTATCGGATCGGCGACGGAAAGCCGGTCGAAGTCGTCGGCATCCAATCGCTTCCCGGCAAAGGTCTTCACATCGGCGTCGGCCAGCAGTGGCAATGCGCGGCCAATCGCTTCTTCGGTTCGCCGGTCCTGGGCAATCTCAAGGCCCAGCCCTTCGGCGGACATCAGGAATGCAAGCACAGTCCAGTCACGCCCGTTCGATTGATGCCAGACGCGGCCCCGATACTGCAACTCAATCAGCGGGGCCAATTGCCCCGGACAATCGGCGGCTGCTCGGAGCGTTTGCCGGCTCACGTAGGGCAGGTAGAGGACTGGCACTTTGCCTGGCGGTGGAGCGTCCGGCAGAGTCCGGTCCACAATGCACTTCAGCCAGATTGCAGGGCCAGTGCGCTCCTCGGGGAGATATTCGCCGAAGGCAAAGAATTCTGGCATCAATACCCGCAAGAGCGGTGCCAGGGAAGACCACTCCCCGGTTGCGTCGGTCCAAACAATCGCTACCGGCGCGGCCTGACCCTCGGGAACTCGCAGGGTCTTGGCAAATGACTCTCTGAGTCGTTCGAGAAGCTTCATTGGAGCCCTCGCGCGCGCCGCTTCTCATCGAGAGACAAGTGAACATCGTTGACGCGATCTGTCGATTTCGCGAACCATGGGAAGTCTTTGAGGTCGCAGGCGAGTTCCTTGCCCCCGTCTTTCGTGTACTTAATGTTCGGTGTGACACGAAGAATTCCGGGTTTGGTGGCTTTGTAAAGCCTTGCTTCTGTAATCCACGGTCGGATATTGATCCGGACGCCATCATTCAAGTTCGGTTCCCAGCCAACGGGCTGCTTTGCCAACGACTTCCAGCGGACGAAAATGTCGTAAGGCTCTTCTCCCTCTGCAATCTTCTTCATCTCGCCTTGGAGATGTTCTGCAGCAGCAAGGCGCCTGTCTGACCCTTCGACGCCGTTCTGAACATCCTGCCGTTGCCTTGTGAGCCAGTCACCGAGATAGGAGTAGATCAACTTGTCAAGGTTTTGTCGATCAAGCCTCTGATAGTTGACAAGTGCATGGAACCCATCCCGCAGCCCATCCCAGACATGCCATATGAATGGACGATGTTGGAAAATTTGACAATGTTCCTCAAAGAATTCATCGCGGAGCCAGTCCTCCAGGGACTTTGATCTTTTGCCTTCGAGCAGTTGAAGAATGTTGTAGCCCTGACCATGAGCAGCATGAAGAAAGGAACGGAGTCGGGAAGCAGCGCTTTCCACGCCAGCAACCGCCGTAAGGCTCAATATGCCATCTAAATGAGTAAGTGAATCTAAATGATCAGCCACCGATTCCGAGCAGCCGAATATCGTTGCTCCAATTTGTCGTGGCCACTTATACCCTAGTAGACGGGCTACGGCAGTTTGCAGAGGCTGTTCGGAAATTGAGGGGTTTCCACCAAACATCCATTGAGATGGATCTTTGGAATCTGGCTCAGGCAATTGCGCTGACTTGTCTTTCAGCACACGTCGCCAGTGCTCTTGGTCGAACGGGATCTTCACGAGGGTAGCATTTGTGACTTTTAGGGATCTATCAATTCGACGTACCTGCATTCGAAAGTCCGGGGACTTACAGAACTCAAAGAGTGTAGCCACATCCTCTGCATGATGTGGAATGAGCACTGCCACATTAGTGTCGAACTTGTGACCCGTATAAAGTGAAACGGGTAAGGGACCAGTACAACTGACAGCAACACCCCACTTTCCCCAAGCGTTGACCCCTCTGAAATCCTGGCGTCGATCACGCTCCTGGGCCTTAGCGAGGGCACGCAAACTTCCTGTCCCGTTCTCATAAAGAATCACTCTTTCCATCCCTCCAAATGGGATGGTTGTCTTCACAGTGCTTTGGTGGAACTCCCACCCGTCTTCAATTCGAGGTAATTCCCAAAAGAATCTGACGAAGCGCGGGTCATCGTTTGTCGTTATGCCTTTATGCGATTTGGCAAAGGAAGAGAGAAGGGTGCCGGGAACGTGACCAGTAATTACAATTCGGTGCTCAGGGTTTTGGAGTTGGCCCGACTGACGTACAGGAGTTAATGTGTTGGTCCCCAGTGCACTCGCTTTTGTGAGTGCATCGGGCTCTTCGGATACGTCTATTCCTGCGAATTCACCCTCGGGGACTGTCGGAAGATTCGAAATGGCTGAGAGGCTGACCTTAACAACCTCGCCACTGATTGTTTCAAAAGCATGGGGACCGAGTTCTGCCAAGATGTTCCACTCATAGCCAGATAACAGCATCTTCCGCAACTGTAGGTATCCAGGTTGATAAAGCCAATTCTGTGGACTTACGAGGGCGGCTGTTCCACCGCGGTGGCAGAAGGCTAAGCATCTCTCAACGAACGCAGTAGCGAGATCGGATTTTCCCACAGAATAGTGTTGGCGACAGAACTCTTTTAATATTGGAGCTTGATTTCCGCTCTTGAGGTATGGGACGTTTGTCACCACCAAGTGAAAAGCGGACGAGAGTATTTGTGCACTGGCAGCCAGTCCCTGAGCCGTTATTGCAAGCTCGCGATTCTCGTCCGATTGAATTTCTGATTCAAGTGCCACCTTTAGTAGGGGCAGAAGTTGAGTGATCTCCTCTTCCACCAATGGCTTGCTCACCTGCTTTGGATTGATGAGACTGCCAAACGTCGGGGCATTACTAAACAGGTCAAAGAGCCATCGCATCAACTCCTGCTTTCGACCATCCCCGCCAGCCATCCTAATCCAGGTGTCCTCTTTTCCATTAATCCCGAGACCGGAACATGCAAGATTGAGAGGCGGCAACTCAAAGTGATTGCCAGCTAGTTTCCAGGCGGTCAATGCAAGGTTGAACGCAGCAATCTGGCTGCATCTTGGATCGAGTTCTAATCCAAAGATGTTGTCGCGTAGGACTGAAGCAACCGCATCAGTCCGGGACAATGCCTCTTCGGCCATGCGCATTCGCACAAGGATTGGAAGCGCAAAGGTAAGGAAATGCCCGCTACCCATGCATGGGTCGAGTATTCTCAATTCCCTCGAACTTTTTGGCCATCCCTTGAAAGCTCCGGCCGTCGGGGTCCCGTCTTCATTGAGTCGCAGATACGACCAGGTGTAGCCCTGCAATGTCGGGCTACACCGTCTTGCCGCCCACCACGCGCCGAGCGTGTTTTCGAGCAGGAAAAGCACCATGTAGTCTTCTGTGAAAAGCTGAGTCTTTGCTGGAATCCGGTCCGCATCAGCCTTTTCACCGGCTTTGAGTTCGGCGTCCACCTGATCCTTCGCATCGTTCTGCCAAAACTGATAAACCCAACCAAGGCTGTCGTCGGCAAGAAATACCTCTCGGGGGAGCGAGTTGAGCTTCGCTTCCAGATCTCGGCGCCTCTCAGGAGAGAGGGGAACACGCAATGCAGGATCATCTGAACGGAACACCTCCCGCAGCAACATTCGCTGCGCATATTCGGCCGCCAGTTCAATCCAATCGCGTTGCTGTTTAAGTGCGTCTTCCTTTACCTCCCCCAACGACATTGCAACACCATGCACGGGATGCAACAGCAAATCGTTTTCAGTAAGAAAGCGAGCGAACAACAGCCGGTGCCAATGCTCGTAGGCCACTGCTTGCTTGAGATGATTGATGGTTTGACCACCGCGAACCGGGTCAAGTTTGTCTCCCAACTGCCGGCCATGCGCCCGCAACTCACTCCTAAGTTTCTTCTCTTCAGGTGTGAGAGCGCTGTGAGCCTCAGGGCGATCCACGGCAAGGCGCTGCAAAGACTGCTCGGCTCCGTCCTCGGCGATTTGGCGAGCGCCATCTTTTCCAGCGATGGTTTTCTCAAGCAGGCGGCGAAGTTCTTTTGAAAGACTTGGCATAGTTATTGAACCTGAACAGGACCTTTCTCTACAGCTTCAAGCAGCGCTTTCTGCTGCCGCTCTGCCCAGTGCTTCACATCGTCGGCAGTCTTGAGCAGTGCTTTCTCCACGTTGACTGCCTTTACCTTCGGCTCCAGCAGAATGGCCGCTGCATTCAGAGCGCTGGCCACACGTCCGGATACCGCATCCGCCTCGGCCTTCCTCGCAGAGAGGTTGCGCGTGTCGAGCGCGGCAAGAATGGTTGCATCGCTTCCAGTGTCCGGCTTGACCGGTGCCACGATGCCGACATCGTGAAGTATCTTCTCTTGTTGCGGAGCCGTGAGTTTTTGCCAGGTCGGGTTGGCGACGAGCTGTTGAATGCCTTGATGATGAGCGGCCTCGTGGGCAGAGTGGGCTTCATTGAGCGCCTGCCGCAACACGCCAGTAAGTCCGGACCTCAAAGCTGGAATCGGGTCCGTTGCATCTGTAAGGAGACGCTGCGCATGGATCGCTGCGACATGCTTGCGAGCGTCCTCAGCTGCTGCAAGGTCAGCAGTATGGGTGGACAGCCTCTCCACCGTTTTCCAAGCTGGTTGGCGTTGGGCAATCAGCGCCTTGGCCTTCTTCCACTCCGTGATCCTGGCAATCAGCGAATCCGAGATGTCGCGAAGCGCGGCGAGTCGGTCATTCCCCACTTGGTTCTGGATATCCTCAAGGTCTGTGACCGATGGCGGAGCCGGCAGGGGCGGAGCTCCGCCGGACTCGCCGGCCAATGCAAGCGCCGCGCGGAGAAAATCAGCGGCCCTCTCGCTTTCTTCGCCAGAGCCGCATTTGAGATCAAGCGACTGGAAGAGCTTGCGCAGCTTGAGCCGGTCATCGAGGGAGATGCTCGTCTTCTCGATGCGGAACTCTGCCTTGGGGATACGGTTCTGGTCTAGTTGCCCGCGCTCAACGGGGGAGCCGTTCAGCGTGGCAATAAGTTGTTGGCTGCTGTGAAGCGCAATCAATGCGGCATCCACGGCGTCGCGAGGCCAGCCAAAGGGTGCGGCCTCAAGCTCTTTGCGAATCTGCGTGCCGGTCTTTCCGGAGCCAATGGTCTGCCGCACCTGCTGGCAGACCGGATGTTGCTCGATCGGCCCTTCGTACTTCAAGGGCTGGAAAGGCTGCTCATGGGCAGCGCGGGCGCGCTTGATGCAGTTTTCCCACGCTGCGGAAGGTGCGTCTGCCTTGCTGAACTGCGGGAACAGCCGCACGAGGGAGTCTTCCGCAGCCGACTTGAGTTTTACGTCCAGCGCGAGCCCGAAGACTTCACTCCCGCCGCCGCGGTAGACTTTGGCCGCGCCAACGATCTCTATGACGAGGCTGTTGCGGGCGGTCTCGGCGAGCTTTTTCCGGCTTTCCATGCCGCTCTTTGCCAACTCACCCTCAGTAGTAGCGGGAGCGCCCTTGGCCTGGATGGTCTGATTGGCGGCCTCGAAGGTCGCGATGGCTCCAAGCAAGTCCTCTCTGGACTTCTTGGGAATGAACACATAAATGGTTGGGGAGTCCATGCCGGCGGCGATGGCAGCATCAGTCATCGCCTTTTCAGTGGAGGAGAAACCATCCCGAATCCAAACCGGGATGGAGTCGCCGGCTACCTGTGGCGGGTCCTGGCCGCGATGTGTAACTAGAATCCGGCTAACCTTCGCCTGTCCCTGGATCAGCTTAATTCCCTTCAGCGCACGGTCAACTTCCGCTGCGAGGAGCTGATCGCGTTGTTCATCGAAATCAGCGGCATTGTTCTTGAACTTGGTTTCACGTTTGCGGAACTCGTCGTCCCAGGCGCGGCCTTCTTCCGTCTGTATCCGGAATTCGTTGCCGACGCGCATGAGGACGCCCTCGTCGGCCAGCGCAGTAAGGTGAGCTGCCACATCAGAGCGCAGCTTGCCGTTGTCGGCGGTCAAGTCTTCGACCAGGAGATCGGCGATATGTTCGGCAGTCGCACGAACGCCGATGTCAGCGCCTGATTCTGTTTTTAGCTGACCAATCAAAAAGGTCAGGCCGCAAATTCGCTGTGCAAGCGGGTCGGGCAGGGCCGCGATACGATCGTAGATTCCGCGCGGCAGGACGCCGGTTCCTATGAGTTTGGTTGCGAGCAGAGAATAAAGCTGATCGGCTGAGATGACCGTACCAAGAGGGCGGTCGGCCAGCTCTTCAAGAGAGTCATGGATGATGCCGAGCTGAGAGCGTAACTGGCTCTGGGTGCCGGCAGCATCGACCTGGCGGAAACACTCTTCCCAGAAACGGCGCCGCACCGGAAGCAGAGGGTAGTCATCAATAATGATGCCGTGGTCGCTGCTGCGTTCACCTATCTTTGTGCCCTGCAACTGGCGGGACACTTCGCCGGCGTGGCGGCTGAGCAGTTTCTCGACTTCCGAACGCGCAGCCGGCTGCTTTTGGAGCAGTACCTCGCGTGTGACCACCTCGACGTCGGTATCTGAGAGCTGAACGCGGATGAGGAAGCGATCCAGCATCTTAGCAAGAAGCTCCTGGCCGGTGAGAGCGGACTGGCCGGCTGCGACGAGCATTACCTGGCTGTCAAGCTGCTTCGAAAGCACCTCGGCAATCTCGGTGATTGTGACCGAACGATCAACCGAAGTGCCGATGTACTGCTGTACTTCGTCCAGAATGAAAATGGTGCAGGGCAGCTTGCCGCCCTTGCTTTGGCGCTTGAGCACTCGCTGGAACGTGGAGAGGAATTCCGTCGATGTCAGATCGGTTGTGCGGAGCGGGAACTGCTTCCGCAATGTCTCGCCGACCTGAGCCTTGCTGGAGGCAAGATTAGGGTCGCACAGTAGCAGCGCCTCACGGATAATCGGGCTGACATACAAGTCGCTCAGCTCACTTTCCCATGACCTTTCAGCGGCCTCGACTGCGCCCTTCACGCTTGCAAGGAAACCCTGCTCTTCGAGCCAAAGCTGGAAATGCGCCAACTGATACTGGTCGGGCAGGCCCACAGCACGAAAGAGAATGGCGAGGACGGATTGGCGCACCAGATCGGAGGTGCCAGAGGGCAATGTGCCGGCGGCGGCTAGCAGCCCACCCGATTTGCGCCCGGCAATGTCGAGTTCACGCAGAGCACTTCGAATATCCTGTGGCAAGTCCGGGACCAGGCTTCGTGCCGTTGCACCGTCCGGGAAGACGGTGTCCTGCCAGAGATGGCAGAGCATCTTTAAAAGGTGCGATTTGCCACTGCCGTAAAAGCCGCTCACCCACGCTGCTTTTTGGCTTGCTTGGGATTGGCCACGCAGAAACGAGTCGAGGATTCGCGACATGCCGTCGCCGTACTGGCCCTTGCAGACAAAGCTGGACAGTTCACCACGCAGCTGCGCCAGCATCTTCTCGTCTGCAGCCTCGTTTTGAATGCGCGCCTGACCGTTATTTGCAAGCGGATTCTTGGATGGATCACGGAGAAGAACGTCTTTCAGTAGCATTACGCAAGCCCCACGCTATCTAGAGTGATTGGCACTGCAAGGTAGTTCCAGCCGTCCCGAGCGTCGAGAAGACGGTAGTTGTTTTGTTCGTATTGTCCGGGAAAGAAGATGAGAAGGCGGCCACGGATTGAGGATTCAATTAACTTCAAGACTTGGGAAACACGAGTGAACGCAAACAAACTGCCAACTCCAAATACGGAGACAACAGAGCTTTCGGTTGCGTCAGCTTGAGTCAAAGCGGCGCGGATTTTACCGGCAACGAACGCCGTGAAATCCGATTCAAGCTTGAGCTGAAGGTCGTCTGGGGATTCGAAATATGCATCGCGGTATTCAGTTTTTGCAATCCACTCCGCAAAGGCGGGCGCTACATCTACTTCGATCCAGTTGTGGTTCGCCTGCTTGGTGACAATTTCAAACTCGCCTTTGTGGGCGAGCATGTCACGTTCAAGTTCCTTATCGTAGACGATGATAATCACGCGCTGGGAATCTGCAATGGTCCTTTGCCAGGCGGTTGTGATGTGCTGGCCGTAGGTCTTGGCAAGTTGTTGAATGCGGCTCATCGGGCATCTCCTTCTGACTGCGGATCAAGCCGGTCCAGGCTCAGGTCGAAAACATCGCCCGCCACTCGTAGATCCAGCAATCCGAGGCGCTTCGCTTCAATTGCAAGATTGAGGGCCTGCGATGGAGTGCAGTCCAGCGCCTTGATCCAGCCCGAACTGAGGAGATCTTCGCCATGGAAGCCGACAGCCGCTCCAAGATATAGAGCAAAAGCTACAGTTCTTGGGGTCGGCTGGACTCTCCGCCGAATCTTAAATGTCCGCCCGCTGAGATGTCCCGATTGACTCCAGGAGCTTGCAGAGTTACGGATTACCTTGTCGAGGGTGGAATCGCTCAGACGTTCACCGACCGTCGTCCGAAGCCCTTCGGCCATCGACTTGCGCGGCATTTCCAAGCCGTCGCCGAGAGGTAATATGGCTTGCGCGGTTGCTAATAGAAGTGGATCGCGGGCCAACGCAGCAAGGAGAGCGAGAAGTGGCTGTGAGGAGGGATCGGCGTCCCAAAGTTTCCTCAGAACACGAAAGATCGGGATTTCTGGGTCGAGAGCGTAGAGTTCGCTGAGTCTTTGCAGGGACAAGCGACGTGTAGCAGTTGTTGGCTTCCTTAAGCAGTTGCCTTCCACTACAGCATCCGCATAGTCCTTTCGAGTGCCATTTGGGAGCACTGCACTCAGAACTGCCGCAAGTTCTGCGAGCATCATTGTACGACTGGAATGCGTGCCCTTCTTACCGAAGCGAAATCCGAGGGACTGGTCGATATTTTGCGTGACAAAAGTGATCATATTATTCGCCGGCAAATCTGCCGGATATTCAAATAAAAGCTCGATGAATATGCTTCTACGCTCGATTTCGCCGCTTGTCAATAACTAAGTTTCTCCGCCGGCAAACTTGCCGGCATCTAGAAGTATCGCGCGTCGCCATTGCATTCGGATAGGCACCTCCTCATGGACTGCGTGGCGAGAGGTCCGACTGCTGCATGAAAGTCGTCTCATTCTGCGAATGCAGCTGAACCATTCATTGGGCAGCAAAGTGTCGGTGACTGTTCGCCACTGCCCCTCACGCCCGACGGGTGGGGCGATTCAGGCACCCAATCCGGACGAAGAGGGACCTGAACTGGGCAGGGAGCTCGGAGGCGGGCTCTTCTAAACCCTGCCGGGCCGTCCGGCGTGGGTCTGATCGCTGACGGCTGAGAAAAAACGGTTCTCGGGGGTCAGCTTGATCATCGCTTGAGAATCGAAGCGAGACTTTCGGGGCTCGGTCGCCGAGCGGAAACGAAAGAGTAGAACTGACCTGGAGCGGCGAATGGCCAGTTCCACCTGATGTCCGTATTGCAGTTCTGCAGGTTGCTTTGCATCAGCAGCCTTTTGGGCCGCCCGGCGTTTTTTGACAGCTTCGGCGAAGCAGATCGGCGATGTCAATGCCGAGCGCCGATGTGGCGCGTTCGAGCGTCTGAAAGGACGGAACAAGAAGCCCACGCTCAATCTTTGATATATGGGAGCGCACCGTGCCCATGGCATTGGCGAGTTGCCTTTGGCTAAGCCTACGTTCTTTCCGGAGATCCCGAACTGCAGCGCCGATGCGCTTGGCTAGAGGCTCGATCGAAAGTACAGCGCCATGAGACGGAGATGAACCTGCCGGCAGCCCAGCATACTGCGCCTCCAGAGGCTGGTGACAGCGGCAGCAGAGATCGGTTGCTGAGCGGAATTGGACGAGGCGGCAATGCGGGCAGCGTAGAACTTCACGGTTTGGAAATGGTTTTGATTGCATCGGGGATCTCCGGCGCGACAAGAGCTCGGCCGTACAACTGACTGCAAGGGCAGCGAGGCGGTTGCGAGGGCTTGGCAAGTTGCAAGGCAGCAGGGCAAATAGCGGGGGTCGCATCGAGGCGCTGGTATGCCGTTCCTTTCGGGCGTCCCAGTCAACCCCAGTACAGCGCAAGGTCAGGCACTCAGTTGAGGCCCAGGCCGGCTCCGAATCGATAAAAATGAGATTGCTAGGAGAAAATGAACATCCGCAGATGCGCAATTCGACGCGGAGGCCTGATTCCCTCGTTTTCATTGGCCGAAGCTGTGGCAAACTATCGTTCTCGGCAGTGCCGGGGAAGGAGGTTTGATATGAGCTTTATAGATGATTCTTTGGCCCTTGATGCGAGCGGCGATGAGAGGGAAGGCCACGCGTGGCGCGCAGAGAAGGCGACGGACAGCCTCGATTTTGGCGACGGCATCTCTATGACCTGCGCGGAGATGGCCGCCGAATTGAACGCAATGGCGCGAGGGGAGATTCCACCTTCTGGCCCACAGCCCCGCCTTGAACGTTGGACCGAAGAGGACGAGCGCATTGCGGAGGCTGAATCGCCTAGCCACTTCTCGAATGATCCCCCTTTTGACTTCCGCTTTCCTGAAGAGGCAGAGCTCAATAGGCGCGGCATCTACGAGACGATGTTCGACACCCTGCCTGAAATGGACATCATCATCGAGAACGAGTGCATCATGTAGCAGTGTGCACTGCGCACAGAGGCGCGCGAGGATTGCGCAAGCCGAAAGCGGCACCGAGCGCAGAGAGGCGCTGCCTTGGAAGTTGTTGTGGAGAGCAACAACGTGCAAGGCAGCGTAATCGGCAGAAGCCCAGAGCGTCGGCCAATGCCGAGTCTGCCGCGTGGACACAATGGCCGCATTGGCGGGGTACGGGCCGGCGGTTACACCGACGCAAGTGTTCCCGTGGACGGAACCGTCTTCCGTGAGGTGCGTGCCTCGGCCACTCTCTATGCGACTCTGCCGGGCATTTGAAGCAGCTTGCCTCCGCGTTGGGTGCTCTCCAGGAAGTCCGCCCAATCCTGCATCATCTTGGCACGCGGCCCCAGGTAGAGGGCATGGTTGTACGCGGCGCTCACGGCATTGCGAGGAGAGTGCGCCAACTGCAATTCGATGTGGTCGTGCGGGTACCCTTGTTCGTGCAGGATCGTCGAGGCCAAACCACGAAAGCCATGCCCGGTCATTTTCCCTTTGAAGCCCATGCGCTCCAATGCCGCCAAAATAGTGTTGTTGCTCATGGGTTGGGCAGCGTTGTGGTCGCCGGGGAAAAGCCATTCGCTGCTCCCAGCCAAATCGCGCAACATCTCCAGAACCTCCAATGCCTGCCGGGCCAACGGCACAATATGCGGGGTGCGCATCTTCATACGCTGCGCCGGTATATCCCAGCGGCCGGCTTCGAGGTCAAATTCCGTCCACTTGGCCCCAATCAATTCGCTCGTCCGGACAAAGGTCATGGCCATCAACTTCATCGCCAGTCGTGTGATCTGCTTTCCCTGATAGACCTCGATGCGCTTAAGCAAAAGGGGCAGCTCTTTGGCATCGATACGGGCATAGTTGGTTTTGTGTGTCGATTTCAAGATGTCGCTGGGACGAATCTCGCTGGCCGGGTTGCGTTTGGCATATCCATGGGCGATGCCGTAGCGAAAAACCTGCCCCACCGTCTCCAGGGCGCGTTTGGCAATATCCCGTGCGCCGCGGTCCTGAATCGCGTTGGCCATGGCGACCAGTTCCGGCGCCTCGATATCCGCAATGGGACGCGCTCCCAGGCAGGGCAGAATATCAGCCGCCATGCGCCGCCGGACCGAGTCCACGTGGCGCGGGCTTTTCCCATCCTGCCAATGATCCAGCCATTGTGCGGTAATGCTCTGAAAGGAATTCTCCACTGCTGCTTTCTCAGCGGTCTTCTCGGTCTTCCGATGCGCCATCGGGTCAACGCCTGTAGCAAGGAGCTTGCGGGCATCGCTGTGCCGCTCCCTTGCCTGTAGAAGTGAAGTGTCCGGATACTTTCCCAGCGCCATGAGCTTTTTCTTGCCGTCGAAGCGATAGGACCAACGCCACAGCTTTCCGCCGACCGGTGTAATCCAGAGGTACAGCCCGCCTCCATCGCTCATGCTGTAGGCTTTCTCTCTTGCCTTGGCCTTTTTGACCCCCATATCGGACAGATCGAACATGCCCAAACCTCCCAATCAGGAAAAGTACATCCATTTCAAGAATAGAATACATCCAAATGTACATCCAAAAAGCGTAGCTTGCCCTGGACGCTCCTGAACGCAGAAAGACGTAAAGCCTAGCATTTGCTAGGCTTTACGTCTTTTCTCTAGATGTCTTTGGATGCGCTTGGAAGGGTTCCTGGCGGAGAGAGGGGGATTCGAACCCCCGATAGAGCTTTTGACCCTATAACGGTTTAGCAAACCGCCGCCTTCAGCCACTCGGCCATCTCTCCGGGTCTCAAAAGGATTATACCGGAATCCACGCTTTCGCAGCCGAGCGTCTTTCTTTCCGCCTGCATACAGGGCGGCTTGGCGACTTCCCGCCCCGCACTTCAACGGCAATCTGCTCCTGCGCAGATCAGTCAAAAAGTGAACATGGCCCGGCTGGAATGCCTCACAATTGCCCGCCAGTTTCTCTCTTCCCAATCCCACCCACGATCACCGAAACAGCAACATCGGCTCAAATGCTTTACTCAGAAATCGGCACCGGAAACCCGCAGAACTGCGCTCTCTTTCCGACTCCAGAATCGGCCTAAAATCGGCCTCCTGCAAATCCCCCTCTCACCCGCTCCAGACGCGGTTGTGGCGCATTTTCAAACATTCGCTTTTTAGACGCATTTTTCTCTTTCTGCGGGGGGCAAAAGTTGTTAGATTCACATCAATGCGTTTTGCCCTCAAACCCGCCCGGCGGAAGATGCGTTTTCTGCCGCTGATCGCCGCCACCTACTTCATGGTGTCAGGCGGTCCCTACGGCATTGAGGACATTCTGGGCGGCGCCGGATTTGGCCGCGCCCTCATCATCCTGCTGGTTCTGCCGTTTCTGTGGTGCCTGCCCACGGCTTTGATGATCGGGGAGTTGGCTGCTGCCTTACCCGCCGAGGGTGGCTTCTACGTCTGGGTGCGACGCGCCCTGGGCCCCTTCTGGGGCTACCAGGAGGGCTGGCTCTCGCTCTCTGCCAGCATCTTTGACATGGCAATTTATCCAGCCCTTTTCGTTCTCTACCTGGGCAAATTCGCGCCTGCTCTCACCGCCGGGTGGAGCGGCTATGCCTGGTCGCTCGCCGTGGTTGTTCTGTGTTGCATCTGGAATCTCCGCGGTGCACCTGCCGTGGGCGATGACTCCGTCGGACTGACCGTCCTGCTCCTCGCTCCTTTTGCCGTCTTCGTGCTCCTGGGCCTCTGGCGCGGCCTCTCGCTCCACCCTCACGTTCAATGGGGCGTCTCCGCCACCGGAGTCGCCTCCGAGTCTGCCCTTTCGACTGCGGTACTCGTTGCAATGTGGAACTACATGGGTTGGGACAATGCTTCCACGGTGGCACAGGAAGTGGAAAATCCGCAGCGAAATTATCCGCGCGCGATGATCGCGGCAACCATTCTCGTGGCTGTCACGTACATCCTGCCCCTGGCTGCAATGGCGCTCTCGGGCCTCTCCGTTGACAGCTTCGCCACCGGTGACTGGATGACCGCTGCCGCCACCATCGGAGGTCCGCTGCTGGGCATGGCCATCGTTGCCGGCGGGGCCATTACCGGCATCGGCATGTTCAACGCACTGGTGATGAGCTACACACGGCTGCCCATGGCCATGGCTGAGGACGGGATGCTGCCCCACTTCGTCGCCCGGCGCAACAGCCGCGGCGTCCCCTGGGTTTCAGTCCTTCTTTGCGGAGCCGCCTGGGCCCTGGCGCTCAAGCTGCCGTTTGAGCGGCTGATCTCCATCGACCTCATACTCTACGGATCGAGCCTGCTTCTTGAGTTTGTGGCGCTGGTGGTTCTGCGCATTCGCGAGCCGAATCTTGCACGGCCCTTCAAGGCCGGCAACCTCGCATTCGCCGTGTCGCTCGGTGTTGGTCCGGCGGTGCTTATCGGCTATGCGCTCTACGCCTCGCGGGCTGAAAAGATCATGGGCAGCACCTCAGCCCTGCTGTTCTCTGTCGCGGTGGCGCTGCTTGGCCCGGTGCTCTATTGGGTCACGGCCGCGCCCCGGGCACGGCGGCGGCTTGCTGCCGCGCAAGCGGCAGACTAGCTCCCCTGCGTTGAGGGCCTACCGCTACTTACCCTCAGCTTGTTTCGCCTTATTTTCGCTAAATTGTTTGGCCGCATGGATGACCTGGTCGCGGGCATAGGCGGCGTCGTGCCATCCCTTGATTTCGACCCTTTTTCCTTCTAAGTCCTTGTAAATAGAGAAGAAATGGGTGATCTCCTTGAGCATGTGGGGATAGATGTCGGTGTAGTTCCAGACGTTGGTGTAACGGGGATTATTTTTTCCTACGGCGAGAACTTTTTCGTCTAGTACGCCCTGGTCGAGCATCTCGAGGAGGCCGATGGGGCGGACTTCCTGGACGCATCCGGGGAAGCTGGGTCCGGGGACGAGGACGAGGACATCGAGGGGGTCGCCGTCTTCACTGAGGGTGGACGGTATGAAGCCGTAGTCGCCGGGGTAGTGGACTGGGGAGTGGAGGTTGCGGTCGAGCTTGAAGACGTGGAGTTCCTTGTCGTATTCAAACTTGTTGGTGCCGTCCTTGGGGATTTCAATGACCGCCCGAAAGACTTCGGGGGAACGATCGCCGATGGGCAGTTCAAGGTAATTCACCTGTTGCATATGTCTCCTCGAGGTCTCGGGTCCGGTGCAAGGGGCCGGAAACAGGGGGTTTCAGAGACCGCCGCCTGAGCTACTATAATCGTTGATGATGAAGGCACATGTCTATGTCACGCTGAAAACGTCGGTCCTTGATCCGCAGGGCCAGACCATCCAGAACGCACTGCGCAAGATCGGATTTGCGGATGTGTCCGCGGTGCGTCAGGGCAAATACTTCTTGCTTGAGCTGGCCGACGGGCTGAGCGCCGAGGCGGCGAAGGCGACGGTTGAGAAGATTGCGCGGGAGGTTTTGACGAACCCGGTGATCGAAGAGTTCACGTACAAAATAGAGGGGTAGGGGCTGGGCCTGCGGGGTGGGCGCACGGCGCCCGGGGCCTGACATGGGCCTGAAACGTTGGTCCAAGTGGTACAAGATAAAGCAATTAAGGTTCGCTTAAAGGGTGCGCTGACCCTGTCAAAGGTTGGCCTAAATGGTTCGGTTTGGCCGCAAAAGTTCGCTTAAATGGTTCGGTTTGACCCCCAAAGGTTGGCATGCAAGGTGCGTCCAAGGGGCCAAAGGTTGGCCTGCAAGGTGCGGTTTGGCGGGGAAAGGTTTGCCTGGATGGTTGGGGAAAGTGACAAAACGAACCTTGGATGGTTGCGCATTTAAGGAAACGGAACCATGCATGGTTCGACATATTGGGGGTTGGTTTGCTTTGAATTGACCCTTTTTTGCGCAATTGGTGGTGATTTGCTGCGTAAAACGTTGATATTGCTTGAGTTGTGCAGATTTTTGTGTGTGCGTCAGCGGGGTTGGCGGGATTCGCGATTCAGCAAGTCAGCGCCGCTTCGCGGCGTTAGCGAGTCAGCGAGTCAGCGGGTCGTGGCGGGGAGAGGTTGATGGGCGAACCGGAAGGCGCGCGGCGGCGGCGGAGAACCTGACGCTGCCGTTGCTGCCGGCTGAGTCAGGGGATGGGTGGTTGGAAGGAGTGGGTTGGATTTTGTTGTTGAGAGACGCGGACCTTGCGGTCCGCGTTTTTTCTTTGGTCTGTTTGTGTGGTTAATTGGCGCAGCTGAAGCCGCGCCCTTTCAAAGCGTTCACCGGGTTGGGTTGGATCACCGGTCCCCAACGGCGAGGGACCGGTGGCACCCATCCTTTGTGGTTGGCCGGAGATGGGGCACCCGCAAGATCGTGGTCTCCCACTCAAAACGCAAAGGGCGCGTTTTGAATGGGGCACAGTTCATCGTTCATCGGGGGGAGAACCGAGAGTGAGACGGCTTGACTGGGCCACCTGCCGAGGGACCGGTGGCACCCATCCTTTGTGGTTGGCCGGAGATGGGGCGCGCTACGATTGGCCCCGCTGGAGGGGTGGGATACCAGCGAGGTACTGAGGGCGCGCACGGTTGGACGTTGCGGAGCGGGCCTGTGCTAACCTCAACCCATCCCAATGGACGCGGCGAAAAACAAGCTCTATTACGGCGACAATCTTGAGGTCCTGAAGCGGTATGTAAAGGACGAGACGGTGGATCTGGTTTATCTGGACCCACCGTTCAACTCGCGGCAGGATTACAACGTTTTGTTCGCGGAGAAGGACGGCTCGCAGTCGAGCTCGCAGATTCACGCGTTCGAGGACACGTGGGAGTGGAACCTGGAGTCGCAGGCCGCCTACGAGACGCTCGTGGAGCAGGGCGGGAAGGTAGCCGACGCGCTGCGTGCGTTCAAGACGTTTCTTTTTAACTCGGACATGATGGCCTACCTGGCGATGATGGCCCCGAGGCTGGTGGAGTTGCGGCGCGTTCTGAAAGAGACGGGGTCAATCTATCTGCATTGCGACCCGACGGCCAGTCACTACCTGAAGATTCTGATGGACGCGGTGTTTGGGCCGCAATTCTTTCGGAATGAGATCATCTGGCAACGCACCTCTGCGCATGCAAACGTCAGCCAGAAATTTGGGGCCGTCCATGACGTGCTCCTGTTCTTCAGCAAGGGCCTCAAGCCCGGATGGACGCAGCAATTCGTCCCTTACACCGAGGAATACAAGGACACGTTCTTCGACCAGGTGGACGAGGACGGCCGCCGGTACTTTCGCAGGGACCTTACTGCCTCCATGTCACGTGCTTCGACAGGGCAAATCTACGAGTGGCACGGCATCACACCACCGCCTTCGAGATGCTGGGCTATGTCAAAAGAGAACATGGACGAATTGGAGGCCAAAGGCAGAATCCACTGGCCGAAAAAGCAAGGAGGAATGCCGAGGCTCAAGCTGTACCCCGAAGATCAACCGGGCGTCACTTTGAGCGACATTTGGGCGGATGTGAAGACAATGCATAATCTCTCGGCTGAGCGTCTCGGCTATCCCACCCAGAAGCCCGAAGCCCTGCTCGAACGCATTCTCAAGGCCAGCTCGAACGAGGGCGATCTTGTTCTGGACCCTTTCTGCGGGTGCGGGACGACGGTGCAGGTGGCGCAGCGGCTGAACCGGCGCTGGATCGGGATCGACATCACGCACCTGGCGATCGGGCTGATCAAGAAGCGGCTTTCCGACGCCTTCGGGCCGGAGATCAAACAAGGCTACGACGTAATCGGGGAGCCGACGGACTACCGGGGCGCGGCGGAGCTTGCGGAGACGGACAAGTACCAGTTCCAGTGGTGGGCTCTGGGGCAGGTGGGCGCGCGGCCCGCCGACCAGAAGAAGGGCGCGGACCGGGGGATCGACGGGCGGCTCTACTTTCACGACGACGACTCGGGGCAATCGAAGCAGATTATCTTCAGCGTGAAGGCCGGGGGGGTGACGGTGAGTCAAGTGCGCGATCTGGTGGGGGTGCTGGACCGGGAGAAGGCGCAGATCGGGGTGTTTGTGTGCTTTGAGGAGCCGACCAAGCCGATGATGAAAGAGGCGGCGGAGGCCGGGTTTTACCGCTCGACCGACGGGACGACGTACCCGCGGCTGCAGATCCTGACGATTCAGCAGATATTGGACGGCAGGCAGCCGGAGTATCCGCTGCACCGGCGGGACGCGACGTTCAAGAAGGCTCCGCGGAGCCGGGCGGCGGCGGCGGAGAACCTGACTCTGCCGTTGTTGCCGGCTGAGTAAAGGGATGGGTGGTTGGAAGGAGTGGGTTGGATTTTGTTGTTGAGAGACGCGGACCTTGCGGTCCGCGTTTTTTCTTTGGTCTGTTTGTGTGGTTCTTTGGCGCAGCTGAAGCCGCGCCCTTTCAAAGCGTTGACCGGGCTGGGTTGGATCACCGGTCCCCAAAGGCGAGGGACCGGTGGCACCCATCCTTTGTGGTTGGCCGGAGATGGGGCGCCTGCAAGATCGTGGTCTCCCACTCAAAACGCAAAGAGCGCGTTTTGAATGGGGCACAGTTCATCGGGGGGGAACCGAGAGTGAGACGGCTTGACCGGGCCGCCTGCCTGTCCCAGGTCCCCGAAAGCGAGGGACCTGGGGCACCCATTCTTTGTGGTTGGCCGAAGATGGGGCGCCTGCAAGATCGTGGTCTCCCACTCAAAACGCAAAGAGCGCGTTTTGAATGGGGCACAGTTCATCGGGGGGAGAACCGAGAGTGGGACGGCTTGACCGGGCCGCCTGCCTGTCCCAGGTCCCCGAAAGCGAGGGACCTGGGGCACCCATCCTTTGTGGTTGGCCGAAGATGGGGCACCTGCAAGATCGTGGTCTCCCACTCAAAACGCAAAGAGCGCGTTTTGAATGGGGCACAGTTCATCGGGGGGAGAACCGAGAGTGAGACGGCTTGACCGGGCCGCCTGCCTGTCCCAGGTCCCCAACGGCGAGGGACCGGTGGCACCCATCCCTTGTGGTTGGCCGGAGATGGGGCGCCTGCAAGATCGTGGTCTCCCACTCAAAACGCAAAGGGCGCGTTTTGAATGGGGCACAGTTCATCGGGGGGAGAACCGAGAGTGAGACGGCTTGACCGGGCCGCCTCCCTGTCCCAGGTCCCCGAAAGCGAGGGACCTGGGGCACCCATCCTTTGTGGTTGGCCGGAGATGGGGCGCCTTGCCACCGAAGAGCAACCGCAGGTCCTTCGACTTCGCTGCGCTCCGCTCAGGATGACAGGTCGTGGGGAGGCGGGGTTGATGGGCGATCCAGAAGAGAAGGCGCGCGGCGGCGGGGCGGGGTTGATGGGTGGGGGTGGCATAGAATCGTTGCATGTGCGGAATTGTTGGGTATGTGGGGAAAAAGAAGGTAGTTCCGGTCATCATCGAAGGACTGCGGCGGCTGGAATATCGCGGGTATGACTCGGCGGGGATTGCGGTGGGGAGTCCGCTGCGGACGACGCTGGAGGTGAGGCGCGCGCCGGGAAAGCTGGCGAACCTGGAAGAGGTGCTGCGGGAGCATCCCGTGGATGGAACGTATGGGATTGGGCATACGCGCTGGGCGACGCATGGGCGGCCTACGGAAGAGAACGCGCATCCGCATCGGGACTGCACGGGGCGGCTGGTGGTAGTGCATAACGGGATTGTGGAGAACTACCTGCCCCTGAAGCGGGAGCTGACGGAGCAGGGGCACAGGTTTGTTACCGAGACCGACACCGAAGTGATTGCGCACCTGATTGAGCAGGTGCAGAGCGAGGCGGAGGCGGCGGGGCAGCCGGTGGCGCTGGAGGTTGCGGTCAGGCGGGCGGTGAAACGGCTGACGGGGGCGTTTGCGCTGGGCGTGCTGTCTGCGACGGAGCCGGACAAGATTGTGGTGGCGCGGTTTGGGCCGCCGGTGATTCTTGGGGTGGGCGAGGGCGAGAGCTTTGTGGCTTCAGACGTGCCGGGGATTCTGCATCACACGCGGGACATTTATTTTTTGGCCGATGGGGATATGGCGATCTTGACGCTGGCGGGGGTGGAGCTGACGGACTTTGACGGCGAGCCCATCCACCGGAATATCACGCGGATTCAATGGGATCCGATTCAGGCGGAGAAGGGCGGCTACAAGCACTTCATGCTGAAGGAGATCTGGGAGCAGCCGAGAGCGATCAGGGATACGACGCTGGGGCGGGTGTCACTGGATTCGGGCAAGGTGTTTTTGGGCGAGATGAAGATTGGGGACGACGAGCTGGCGGGGGCGTCGAGCATCAACATCGCGGCGTGCGGGACGAGCTGGCACGCGGCGACGGCGGGCAAGTACATGATTGAGCGGCTGGCGCGGCTGCCGGTGGATGTGGATTACGCGAGCGAGTACAGATATAGGAATCCGATACCGGACAGGAACGCGCTGGGGCTGCTGATTACGCAGAGCGGGGAGACGGCGGATACGCTGGCGGCGCAGCGGGAGATGATTGCGCTGGGCTCGAAGACGGTGGCGATTTGCAACGTGGTGGACGCGATGGTGGCGCGGGAGGCGCACGGGGCGATCTATACGCACGCAGGACCGGAGATTGGCGTGGCATCGACGAAGGCGTTTACGGCGCAGTTGACGGCGCTGTTCTTGCTGGCGCTGAAGCTGGGGCAGTTGCGCGGGCGGATCGACAAGGAGCAGTCAGTTGCGTATATGGAGGAGCTGAGCCGTGTGCCGGCGAAGATTGAAGAGGTGCTGAAGACGCGATCGGCACAGTGCGAGGAGCTGGCAAAGGATTTCTCAACGGCGCGGGATTTTTTGTACCTGGGGCGCGGGATTCACTTTCCGATTGCGCTGGAAGGGGCGCTGAAGCTGAAGGAGATTTCGTATATTCACGCGGAGGGGTACCCGGCAGGGGAGATGAAGCACGGGCCGAATGCGCTGATTGACGAGACGCTGCCGGTGGTGGTGCTGGTGACCAGAGACGAGCAGGATCCGGCGTCGAAGCTGCGGTATGAGAAGACGCTTTCGAATATCCAGGAAGTGACGGCGCGCAGCGGGCGCGTGATTGCGATTGCAACCGAGGGAGATGGGACGATTGGCGGGCTGGTGGAGCACGTGATTTTTATTCCGCCGGTGATGGAGATGCTTTCGCCGCTGATTGAGATTGTGCCGCTGCAGTTGCTGGCTTATTACATTGCGGTGCGGCGGGGATGCGATGTGGATCAGCCGCGGAATCTGGCGAAGTCGGTTACGGTGGAGTAACCACCTGCCACCTGCCACCTGCGGTGGGGCCAATCGCCGCCTGCGGTGGGGCCAGCGGCCTTCGGCGGGGAGAGCGTAGATTTGTGGTGTCCCACCCATTCCGCAAAAGGCGCGGAATGGATGGGGCACGCGGAACCTTGCGGTAAAGGAGCAGGCCGCAGAGGCTAAAGCCCTCGTGCTGTTTTGAGGCATTTTCGGCACGACTGAAGTCGTGCCCTGACACTTCGTGCGGCTCCGGGCGCATTTCTCGCAGTCGTGCCCTGACACTTCGTGCGGCTCCGGGCGCATTTCTCGCAGTCGTGCCCTGCCACTTCGTGCGACTCCGGGCGCATATTTCGCAAGTTGTGAAGTCACGCCCCGATTCAAGGCGTTGTCTTCGCGGGCTGAAATGCCGTGCACTTTGAAGGCTACAATATCGCCTGCCGTCTTTCTTCGGTCTGCAATTCCGATGGCTTTCGAGGCTGAGGGATTAATATGCGGTGTGAGTTGTTGGGCAGGAGCGTATTGCGATGAGTACGAAGACGATTTTTGAGCCGTTTCGGATCAAGAGTGTGGAACCGATCCGGTGGACGACGCGGGGGCAGCGGGAAGAGCTGCTGCGTGCGGCGTATTACAACCTGTTTTTGTTGCCGGCGGGGGATGTGCTGATTGACCTGCTGACGGACTCGGGGACGGGAGCGATGTCAACGCACCAGTGGGCGGCGATGATGGAGGGCGACGAGAGCTATGCGGGGAGCCCGAGCTTTGACCACTTTAAGAGGTCGGTGCAGGAGATTTTTGGATACCGGCATGTGATTCCGACGCACCAGGGGCGGGCGGCGGAGCGGATCTTGTTCAGCGTGATGTGCAAGAAGGGCGACGTGGTGCCCAACAACACGCACTTTGATACGACGCGGGCGAATGTGGAGGCGGCGGGGGCGGAGGCGGTGGATCTGCCGCTGCCGGAGGCGCGGGAGCCGGGGACGCGGCTGCCTTTCAAGGGCAACATGGATGTGACGGGGCTGGAGGAGTTGATTGAGCGCGTGGGGCGGGAGCGGATTCCGCTGGTGATGCTGACGGTGACGAACAACTCGGGAGGCGGGCAGCCGGTGTCGATGGAGAATGCGCGGGCAGTGTCTGCGGTGTGCAAGAAGCACCGGATTCCGTTCTATTTTGATGCGTGCCGGTTTGCGGAGAACGCTTACTTTATCAAGCTGCGGGAGCCGGGGTTTGCGGAGAAGACGCCGAAGCAGATTGCGCAGGAGATGTTTGCGCTGGGCGATGGGTGCACGATGAGCGCCAAGAAAGACGGAATGGTGAATATTGGCGGGTTTCTGTGCACGAACGATGACATCTTGGCGCGGCAGGAGAAGGATCTGCTGATATTGACCGAGGGGTACCCGACGTATGGGGGGCTGGCGGGACGGGATCTGGAGGCGATTGCGGTGGGGGTGCAGGAGTCGCTGGAGGAGGATTATCTGCGCTACCGGATTGCGTCGACGGCTTACCTGGGGGATCACATTGCGGAGAAGGGGGTTCCGATTGTGCAGCCGCCGGGGGGACATGCGATTTATCTGGATGCGAAGGCATTTTTGCCGCATGTGCCGCAGGAGCAGTTTCCGGGAGTGGCGCTGGCGGCGGAGTTGTATCTGGAGGGCGGGATTCGCTCAGTGGAGATTGGGAGCCTGATGTTTGCGGGAGCGGCGCGGATGGAGCTGGTCAGGCTGGCGATTCCGCGGCGGGTGTATACGCAGAGCCATATCGATTATGTGGTGGAGATTATTTTGAAGGTGTGGGCGCGGCGGGCGGAGATCAAGGGGATGCGGCTGACGTATGAGGCGCCTTTTTTGAGGCACTTTACGGCGCACCTGGAGCCGATGGGGTAAAGGGGAGTACGGCACTTTGGGTGGGCCGCGGGTTGGCTAGACTGTGGAGCAAAAGGGGCGTCTGGTAAAGCGGACGCCCCTTTTGCTGTTGGAAGGCGGTTACAGATTCAGGACCCGGATGGTTTGGGTGACGGCGGACGCGGGGGCGTAGGTGGCGTTGCCGGATTGCGAGGCCTGAACGACACAGTTGCCCGCGGCGGAGAGCGACAGGCTGTTGCCGGAAACGGAACAGTTGGCCGGGGAGAGAGAGGTGAAGGTGACCGCGAGGCCGGAGGAGGCAGTGGCGGAGAGATAGAGCTTTGATCCGATGGGCCCGTTGACCGGGGCCTGGAACTTGATGGTCTGGGTGGCAGGGGCCACATGGAAGGACTGGAGGACGGAGGCCGACGAGTAAGTGCTGTTGCCAGGCTGGGAGGCCGTGACGGTGCATATGCCGGCGGCTACGGGAGTGAGGGTGGTTCCGGAGACCGAGCAAACTGCCGGGGTGCTGGAGGTAAAGCTGACGGCGAGGCCGGAGGTTGCGGTGGCACTGAGGGTGTAAGGGGTTAACAGGTGCTGGGTAGGGGGCAGCGGGAAGCTGATGGATTGGGTTTTGAGGTTGACCGGCCAGTACTGGGTGACGACCGCGGCCGAGGCGTAGAGGGTGGAGCCGGGCTGGGAGGCGCTGATGCGGCAGGTTCCGCCGGCGAGCATGGAAGCGGTGACGCCGGAGACGGAGCAGACGGTTGGTGAGATGGAAGAGTAAGTGACCGCGAGGCCGGAGGAGGCTGTGGCGGCCAGAGGCACGGTGGCGCCGATGATTTGGGAAGCGACCGGGGGGAAGGTGATGGTTTGGGATTCGCCGTGGACGGAGAAGGTTCGATTGACGGGCGTGGCGGCGGAGTAAGTGGAGTTGCCGGGTTGGGCGGCCTGGATGGTGCAGGCGCCGATGGCGATGAAGGAAGCCTGGACGCCGGAGACGGTGCAGACGGAGGTGGTGAGAGAGGTGAAGGAGACCGTGAGTCCGGAGGTGGCGGTGGCGGAGAGATTCAGGCTGGCGCCAACGATCTGGGCGGGAATGACGGGGAAGTTGATGGTCTGGGTGGTGTTGATGCCGGTTCCCTGGACGGAGATGGATTGAGTTGCGCCGGGGAGGTTGAGGGCATTGTCAGTGAGGGTGACGTTCTCACTCAGCTTGCCGGCAGAGAGGGGAGCGAATTCAATGTTGAGGAAGCAGTACTGAGCCGCGCCGAGGTTCGCTGAGCTGGTGCAGAGGCCAGAATCTACATCGGGAGCGACGGCGGAGAGCTTCTCAGACTCGGGAAAGTCAGTGGGATAGGTGAGGCCGGTGAAGACGAGCGGCTGGTTGCCGATGTTGGCAATTTGGAGGGCCTGGGGGCCGTCAGTGTTGTCAGTGGAACCGACGCCTGTGGGGGTGAGGAAGTTGAGGGAGGGAGGCGTTGAGTTGCGAAACTCGATGACGCGTCCGTTGCTGCTATCGGTGAGATAGAGATTTCCGAGGGGATCGAGTACGTCGAATTGGGGAAAGTTGAGGTCGGAGGTTAATACGGTTTGAGCACCGCCGGGGGCAACCTCAGTAAGGGAGTTGGCGTCAGCGTCGAGGACGTAGAGATCGCCGGCGGGGTCGATGGCTACGCCATAGGGAAAGGAGAATCCGCCGGCGGCGATGGTCTGGGTACCGTTTGGGGCAATTTTGGCGATGGCATGAAGGCCACCGTCGGCGACATAGAGGTTACCGGCGCCGTCAAGGGTGATGGCTTCAGGCACCTTGAGGGAGTTGCTCAATTCGGTTTCAGTGCCGTCGGGAGAGATTTTGACCACCGATCCCGTTGCCGGGGTGGAGTTGAAATCCTGCGAGACATAGACATTTCCCTGCCCGTCAATGGCGACGGACTGGGGCTGGAAAAAGCCTTTTCCGACCTTGGTTTTGACGCCGGACGGGGTGAGCTTATAGACGGTGAACGCGCCGGAATCGGCGATGTAGAGATTTCCGGCGCCATCGACGGCGAGATCGTTGACGCCCGCATAGCCGCTGGAATAGTTGGTTTGGGTTCCATTGGGAGCAATTTTGTAGATGATGTTGGAGCTTTCGTCATCGACGAAGAGATTTCCGAATCCGTCAATGGCGATGCCGCCGGGGTCGAGGTATCCGGAGTAGGGAACGGCAAAGGAGGAGGGCGAGTAAGAGATGGCGGGGCCAGTGCCGACGCCATAGATGGGCACGCTGGCGAGGACGGATCCGGTGCGGTTGGCGCCGGAGAAAAGGACAAGAGCGCCATTGCGCGGGCCGGGGGCGGTGGGTTTGAAGGCTACGTTGACGGTGCAGGTGGTGGTGGAGCTGTAGGTCTTTGCGGCGCAGGTGCTTGAGCCGGCGTCAGCGAAGTCAAGATTGGGCGCGCCCTGGGTGAGGATGGCGATGCTGCCGACCTTGGCGCCGGAGGCAATGGTGAAGGTGAACTGCGACGCGGCACTGGGCGAGCCTACCGCCTGCGAACCGAAGTTGACACTGTGGAGCTGCATCTTTGTGACGAGGCCGGTGCCCTGGTCCTCGACGTAGAGGTTGCCCGCACCGTCCATGGCCAAGCCTACAGGATTGACGAAACCTGAGCCTACCAAGGCTTGTCCGCCTGCGGCGAAGAGCTCGAGAACGAGGCCGGTGTTGTAATCCCCGACAAACAGATTGCCCGCACTATCGACTGTCGCGGCCGTGGGATTCTGGAGACCGGTGATGGGAACGGTGAACTGCGCACCCCAGGCGCTTCCGGTCCAGGGCAGTTCGACGACCCGGCCGTTGCTGTTGTCGAGGATGTAGAGGTTGCGCAGCGAGTCTACCGCGACGCCCTCGACGGTGCTAAGACCGGTGGCTGGAAGCTTGACCTGCTTGCCGCCGCCGGCAGGAATTTCGACGACCCGAGAATTGAAGGTATCCGCGATAAAGACGTTGCCCACGGCATCCACCGCAACGCCGCCTGGGGAGTTCAAGCCGGCGCCCATGATAATCGGCGTACCGCCGCCGGCGGGAAGCTCGACGACATTATTTGCGTTCTCATCGGTATAGAAAAGATCTCCCGCCGCATCGAGGGCCAAGCCAGCGATACCGTACAAGCTTGAGCTGCCGAGGACTGGAACCGTGGTCTGCACGCCGGTGGCGGCGGCGATCTTCACGATTCCGACCCCCTCAACGGAGACGTAGACATCGCCGGCGGGATTAGCGGCGATTCCGATAATCAGACCGGGGGCTGTGAGCGGGAGGTTGCTGGCTGCGCCGTTGAAGACAACCGGCGGGGGCGCAGGCTGGGCCGGGAGCAGACGGGAAGAAGCGGCAAGAAGGCAGAGCAGGACGAACAAGCGACGGAACCGGGGCGAACTCAAATTGACGCTGGCGAACCTAAACATGCAGACCTCCTGAAGGCATGAGATGGGCAGCCGAAAGGCATACCGATGAGGACACGCTCATCCGCAGGGCCATACGCGGAAAATGTATTTGTTTTCTGTCCGCATGCCGCACTCATCAGGGGGGAACTGCTGAGTTGGGGAATCTGGCACAAAGGACGAGATTCAGAGAAATATTGCCTTGGGGGATAGATGGCTGTCAAGGACGAAAAGGGGGAGTTGGAAGCCGGCGCAGGCGGCCTGAGCCGGGAGCGCGGCCGGCGCAGGGAAGGCATCTGGCGTTGGATGGACCGCGGGGATGGGCAGGAGAGGGGGGGCAGGGGGCGCCCGCCGCAGCGGACGCCCTCTGGGTTGCCCGGGTTGTTAGTACGACAACACGCGGATGTTTTTGACGACAGGCATCGCCGCAGCATACGTAGCGTTGCCAGCCTGCGAGGCCTGGATGCTGCACGGTCCGGGGGTAAGCAGGGTTGCCGCGTTGCCAGAGACAGTGCAGAAGGTGGGAGAGTTTGAAGTGTAGCTCACCGGCAGGCCAGAGGAGGCCGAAGCGGAGAGATAGATCTTGGCTCCGACGGGCCCGTTGACGGGAGGATTGAAGTTGATGGTTTGGATTGCACGAGCAATCTGGAAGTTGTGGTAGGCCGTGGCGGAGGCGTAAACAGCGTTGCCTGCCTGGGAGGCCGTTATGCCGCAAACGCCGACGGACACGGGAGTGAGGGTGGTACCGGAGACAGTGCAGATCGCCGGGGTGTGAGACCAGAAGGTTACGGGGAGGCCTGAAGTTGCGGTTGCGGCCAGGGTGTAGTTGGTTAACAGGTGCTGGGTGGTGGGCAGAGGGAAGGTGACAGTCTGCGCCATGTAGTTAACCCAGAAGTACTGGTAGACAGCCGGGGCCGGGTTGTAGACAGTGTTGCCGGCCTGGGATGCCTTGATGCGGCAGACTCCGCCCGCGATGAGCGAAGCGGTGGTTCCGGAGACCGTGCAGTTGGCCGGAGTGACGGAGACGTAGCTGACCGGGAGGCCGGACGAGGCCGTGGCAGCCAGCGGGAGGGTGCCGTTGACGTTCTGCGTGGGGACTACCGGGAAGGTGATGGTCTGCGCGATGCCGAGGCCGGTGCCCTGGACAGAGATGATCTGCGAAGCCGGATCCCCGTTGAGGTTGTTGTCAGCGAGGTTGATGTTCTCGCCGACCCATCCCTTGGAGAGCGGAGCGAATTCGACGCCGAGGAAGCAGGAGTAGCCTGCCGGGCGCGACTCGGTGGTGGAGCAAACGCCATTGCTTGGGGCACCCTCTGTAAGGACGGCTGGGCCTTGCTTTACCTCGATGAAGTCATTGGGGAAGTCGATGTCATTGAAGACGAGGGGCTTATTCCCGATGTTCGCGAGTTCGAGCCGAGTGGGAGTGCTGAGAGAGTTAACGGTCGTGTTTCTGAAGGACAAGGAGGGTGGATTGCTGTAGATGAGCCCGGCGATGGCGCGGTTGGCGACATCAGAGAAGAGGATGTTGCCTAACGGGCCTACGGTGAGGCCGACGGGAGCGACTGGGCCGTGGCCGAGATCAACGCTGTTGGCGTAGCCGGAGTTGACGGTCAGTTCGATAATTCCGCCGGGGACCATATTGTTGCTGGAAACGGCGGGTTTGAAGTGCTTTTGTCTCTGAATGACCACGCCGGGGATACTGCTGCCGGAGTCAGCCACATAGACGTTACCGGCAGGGTCAAGGGCCAGGAAGCCCGGTCCGCCGGCATCGGTACCGAATGATCTGACCTGGTTATAACCGTCGACAGGCGAAATCTCCTGGACGACGGGATCGAGGGCAGAGGTGGTGAAGATGTTTCCCATAGAGTCAATAGCCAGGCCGAGGGGAGCGTCAAGGCTGGCCGGCAACGGCCCACCCTGGTGGTAACCGGTTGCGGAGGCATACGCCTCAAACACGATGCCGCCCTCAGCGTCGGGCAGGGCGAAGAACAGGTTCCCTCGCCCATCCACGGCAATGCCTACTACCGGTGACGGGACGGTTCCGAGTGTTGTGACCAGGTTGTAGCCGCTGGCCGCGGAGACAATCTTGATTGCACCGGCGCCACTGCTTGCTTCAGTGACGAAGAGATTTCCGGCGCCATCGAGAGCGAGGCCCGTTGGGCCGTGGAAGCCACCGCCCTTGGTGTAGGCGGGGGCAACGGTTTTGATGGTGGAGTAGGTAGGAGCGAGGAGCACGTTGATGGCATTGTTCACGGCGTCAGCGACAAAGATGTTGCCGTATCCATCCATGGCGACACCCAGCGGCTCCTTGAAGGATTTACCGGAGAGGGGGTGGAGCTGGCCTGGGCGGAAGGCAATCTGGGGCCCGGTTCCGGTTCCAAAAACGGGGACCGAGGCGAGCACGGCACCTGTGGGCCCGAAGAACTCGATGGCGCCGCGGCGCAGGCCGGGAGCGGTGGGCGTGAAGGTGAAGTTGATGGTGCAGACGGTGGGGGAGTTGTAGGTTGTTGCGGTGCAGGTGCCATCGGCAGCCTGAGCGAAGTCCTTATTCGGCGCGCCGAGGGTGAGGAAGCCGATGCCGGCAACGGTAACACCTGTAGGTACTTCGGGCACATGGGCGACCTGGAAGGTGAGCGTATGCGTGGCGCCGGTTGTTCCCAGGGGCACGGCACCGACGTTGCCTGAGGCAATCTGCTCCAAATTGGCAGGGCCGGGAATGGTATTGGGGTGAGCAGCGCCGCGTGAGGCCTTGTGGGCGGTGACGTTGGCACTATAGGTGAGGTCAACCATGACGAGGACATTGCCGAGGCTGTCAGGCGCGGCCGACCAGGCATATGGGAAGTAGCCCAGGGCCACGGGGGTGGGCTGGGCAGCATAGGCACCGACACCGTTGGATCTGATCTCATAGACCGCGCCATTGGTGTTGTAGTTGACGAAGAAGAGATCGCCTCTGGCATCGACCTTGACGGTGCCCAGATAATCGTTGACGCCGGTGAGGTTTGCCAGGGTGGTGACGGTGGGGGTGGAGGGGTAGACGCCGACGCTGGTTGCAGCAATCTCGGACAGGGCGTTGGTATTGCTATCAGCGACGAAGAGGTTGCCCTTGCTATCGACGGCAATGCCGTCAGGATATTGAGCAACAAAACTTGCGTCCAAAATCTTGATGGTGGGCGCGTCTGGATAGACGCCGACGCTGGTGGCCTGAATCTCAACCACCGATTGGGCGGATTGACTGCCGACGAAGAGATTGCCCATGCTGTCGACCGCAATGGCGGTTGACGAGGCCAGGTTGATGTTGGGTCCCAGAGTACGAATGGTGGGCGTGTCAGGAAAGACGCCGACGCTGGTGGCCTGAATCTCAAAGACGGAGGTTGCGTCGTAATCGACGACAAAGACATTGCCCATGCTGTCGACGGCGACGTCGTAGGGCGCGCTGAAGCTGCTGCTGAGGGTCTTGATGACGGGGTTGTTTACCGGAATGACGCCGTTGACGGCGAGGACCTCTTCGACGGCGCCGTTGCCGTCGTCGGCGACGTAGAGGTTACCGAGGCTATCAAAGGCGATGCCGCCGCCATTCTTGAAGCTGTTGGCAACGACGGTGGGGGCCAGGATGATCGGGTATGGGCTAGCCGCGTGGACCAAGGGGCCGATGTTGACAAGAAGGAAGAGCGGGAGCAGGATCCGGCAGAGCCGGAGCGAATTAGAACCTGCGCAAGAAAACCTGAACATGATGTCCTCCTGACGATGTGTAAATGGAAAGTGACTGGCGGGCCAGAGAGGGATGGCTCACCGACACGCGGCTAAACCAGTGAAACCGCGTTGCGCTACGGGTCCGAATTATCAACTCGGCGAAGGGGAGTAGCCGAATCATTGGAACAAACACCACAGTAAAGATACCACGGAACGGTTGCCTTGCCCAATTGAATGCTGTCAAGGACGGAAGACAGAGTTGGCTGCCGTCACAGGCGGCCAGGGCGGGGTGGTGGGGTTGGGGAAGGGAGGGCGTATGGGTTCGCCTGGAGCGCGACGAGATGCGATCAGGCGCGGCCGGCGAATTCTCCGGTTTCAGTGAAGACTTTTACTCTTTCGCCTTCCTGGATGTAGAGGGGGGCTTTGATTTCGAGGCCGGTTTCAAGGCGGGCTAACTTGGTGACGTTGCCGCTGGTGTCACCGCGGGCGCCGGGCTCAGTGTAGGTGACTTCAAGCTCGACCTTCTCAGGCAACTGGAGGCCGATGGGATTGCCGTTGAACTTATGCAACTGGATGATGGCGCCTTCGACGAGGTAGTCGAGGGCGTTGCCGATCATGTCGCCGGAGAGGGTGAGAGTGTCAAAGGTCTCCTGATCGAGGAAGTAAGAGCCTTCACTGTCAGAGTAAAGATAAGAGGCTTCGACCATTTCGAGGTCGGGCTCTTTGAAGCGGTCACCGGCCTTGAAGGTTTTGTCAAAGACGGCGCGGGTGATGAGGTTGCGCATTTTGAGGCGGACGAGGGTTTGTCCTCCGCGGGCGGTGGGGGTGGAGACCTCAGCTTCAAGGCAGTAGAAGGGGGTGTTTTCAAACTCGAAGTACATTTTGCGTTTTACGGTAATTGCTTCAAGCAGGGCGGCCATGGGTTCCTCAAAAAGGCGATCTTGTGAGCGGGAAATTCGCAGGGAATTTCGCGTGGGCTCCGAAGACAATTATAGGGGGCGGGGGGATGGGGAACGGGGGCGCTGGGCGAGGGTACTAGCGGGCGCCGTTGTGGTAGTCGGGAACCCTGGGGGTGAGCCTGCGCAGGAGGAACTCGCGGACGAGGTTGTTTGCGGCGTTTCCGGCGGTGCCGACCAGGGTATTAAGGACGGTGAGGGAGGCTCCGCGTTCGCCTGAGGGGTAGTAGAGATTGGAGAGGCCTCCGGCTGCGAGGCTGCCGAGGACGTGAGAGTAGTTGGGCTGCCAGCGGCCATTGTCTCCGCGGCAGATGACGGCGGCGGAGATGGCGTAAAGGGCCCGGGAGCGCACGGTGCCTGTGCCGCGGAAGAAGTAGCGGGGATCTTGACGGAGGAGCGAGGGCAGGATGGCGCTGCCCATCATTCTTCCGATGGTGTCGTTGGCCATGGCTGCGCCATAGCGCTTGCCAAAGCCCTGGGCTCCCTGGCCGTAGCCTGGGAAGCCATTGTTTGCCTGTTCCACGCCGGCGACAAAGCCGTAGCCGGCAAAGACAACGGGGTCAGTGACGGCGTGCAAGGCGAGTTCGAATTTTTGCTTTGCGCCGAGAGAGGGGGCGTGCCAGTCATAGCTGCTGTAGAAGTTGGGCAGGACGCCCATGACGCGCTGATCGACGGCGAGGCGGACCTGCTCCTCGGCGATTTGGTCGCGATCGGCATAGACCTGGACGGAGGTTGCGTCAGAGGAGAGGGGCAGGTGGACATCGGGAAGGATGGAGACGTCGCCGGCATGGACGGCAATATCAGAGGAGAGGAAGCTGCCGAATCCGGGGGCGGAGACTTTGAGCCTGCAGGGGCCGGGGGGCAACTGGGAGAAGGCGAATTCGCCGTTGCTGCCGGCGACGAGGGAGCGCTCCGTGGCGTCTTTCTGGCAGACGAGGACGAGATGGGCACCGGGAACGACGGAGCCGGCGGGGTCAACCACGGTGCCGGAGACGCTGGCTAGGGCGGGCGCATCGGGCTGGGTTTGGGGTTGGGCCGGGAGGCTGGAAGCCTGCTGCGCGAAAGAGCGGGAAGCGAGGCCGCACACGAGCAGAGCGGCCGTGAGGCAAAGAGGCTGGAGAAGGCCGGAGCGTTGGGCCAGAGCGCGCGCGCCGCGCCGCGGAAGAGGGCCAGGCATTTTGAGTTGAGGCAGAGATTGCTCGGAGCTGAGACGTGAGGTCATGCATTCTCCAGGAAATGTTGTTTGAACAACCCCAGGGGGCCGGGTTTGCGCGCTGGATTGTCGGGTTGAGTGGAATCAGAATCGTACATGAGATGGACGCGGGAGGCGGCCGAGGGTAACCGGGCCGGGAGATGACATCTTCGTCATCTTTGAGGCAGCGGCCGAGATGGGCGGATGAAGTTGGCCAGCCGGGGGGTGAGGCAGGCGGCTTGCCATGGGAGGGCTGGTATGGCGATACTGCTCACACACAGCCCGCACGGCGGACTGCATCTCTTCCCCAGCGAGAACAGCAATGGCACGAGAGCTTTATACGGCACGCCTTGACCGCAAGGAATGCATTTCAGAGGTGGCGCAGTGCTACCACTTCGAGTTTGTCTTGGACGAGTTGGAGAGCTTTCACTTCACGCCGGGGCAGTTTATTTCGGCGGTGGCGGAGGATGCGAACGGGAAGATGCAGACGCGGGCCTACTCGCTGGCGTCGGCGCCGAATGGGAAGCGGTTTGAGTTGTGCGTGAACCGGGTGGAGGAGGGATTCTTCTCAAACCACCTGGCGGACCTGCCGGACTTGCCGGTGGGGTCGAAGATCCAAATCCATGGGCCGCACGGGCATTTTGTGCTGACGCAGCCGGTGACGGACTCGATCTTGATTGCGACGGGGACGGGGATTGCGCCGATGCGGGGATTTTTGCAGGGGCTGTTCCCTGCCGACGGGACGGACCTGAGCAACGGCAAAGAGATCTGGCTGGTGTATGGGACGCGGTACGAGACGGAGCTCTACTATCACGAGGAGTTTGAGGCGCTGGCCAAGCGGATGCCGAACTTCCATTATCTGGCGACGCTGAGCCGAGCGCAGGAGGACTGGAAGGGGTTGCGGGGCTATGTGCAGGACCACGTGGCGCGGATTGTGGAAGAGCGGGCCGCGCGGCTGGGGCTGACGCTGCCGGTTGCGCCGGTGGATGCGACGCTGCTTGCTTCAGAGTTGAAGTTTGATATTTATGCGTATATCTGCGGGCTGAACAATATGGTTTCAGGGGTGCGGGACAAACTGACGGGGTTTGGGTGGCACAAGAAGCAGGTTGTGTTCGAGCGGTATGACTAGCAGGCGGGGCGCAACGGTTGTGGCGCTCGGGGTGGTTTTCGCGTGGTACGCCATCGCGCGGATTCTTGAGATTTTTCCTGGTTCAATTCCGCAGACGGCGATTGTGGCGCTGGATGTCTTAGGGGCGCTGGCGTTTGCGCTGGTGGATGGGGCGCGCGGCTATGGGCTGCGAGGGATTGTGGTGTTTGCCGGGATCTGCGTGGTGGTGGGGAATGTGGTGGAGAACCTGGGAGTGGCGACGGGGTTTCCGTTCGGGCACTATTCCTTTGTGAATCTGATGGGGCCGAAGCTTTGGCATGTTCCGGTGTTGCTGGGGCTGGCATATATCGGGATGGCGTATGTTGCGTGGAGGGTGGCGGGGGCGATTGCGGGACCGGTGAGTTTTGCAGGGGCGCGGGTGCTGGCATTGCCGCTGCTGGCCGCCGCGATTATGACGAGTTGGGATGTGGCGCAGGACCCGGTGTGGGCGACGGTGCTGCATGGGTGGGTCTGGCGGGATGGCGGGCCGTGGTTTGGCGTGCCGGTGTCAAATTACCTGGGGTGGTATGGGACGGTGCTGCTGATTTATCTGCTGTTTGCGGCTTATCTGCGGAAGAGCGGGGACGGGGTGGAGGGGTCTGCGGGGCCGGCGCTGCTGTTTTATGCGGTGTGCGCGGCGGGGAACGTGATGCAGATTTTGCCGAGGCAGGCGGTGGGGGTGGTTGCGGACCCGACGGGGAAGCTGTGGCAGGTGGGGGATATAACTCGGGCTTCGGCGCTGGTTTCGATTTTTGTGATGGGCGGGTTTGCGGTGGTGGGATGGATGCGGCAGGCGCGGCGGAGCGCTATAGGTTGAAGAGCTCGCGGAGGCGGCGGGTTTGGGTGCGGCTGACGGGGATCTCGGTCTGCTTTTTGTCGTCCATGCGGAGCTGGTAACTGGATTTGAACCAGGGGACGACTTCGCGGATGTGGTTGAGGTTGACGACGAAGCCGCGATGGGCGCGCCAGAAGAGGGTGGGGTCGAGGAGGTCAAGCAGCTCCTCGAGGGTGCGGCACTTGGAGTGGCCTTCAAGGGTCTGGGTGACGATGCGGATGATGCCTTCATCGATGGCGGCGAAGCAGATGTCGGCCTGATCGACGAGGAGCAGGCGGCTCTGGGCCTGGACGATGAGGCGGGCGGGCTGGGGGGAGCGGCTGGGGCCGTGGGGACGGCCGAGCAACTGAAGGAGGGCTCCGAATTGGGACTCGATCTGGGATTCACCGAGTGAGGCGGGACTGTCGGAGAGGGTTCCGGCTAAGCGGCCTTTGACACGGTCGACGGCCTGGAGGACGCGGGCACGGTCAAAGGGCTTGAGCAGGTAGTCGACGGCGTTGACGTCAAAGGCGCGGACGGCATATTGGTCGTAGGCCGTGGCGAAGACGATCTGGGGGAGCGGGTCGGGTTCCTGGCCTGCGGCGAGGCGGGCCTTGTTGCGGTCGAGGAGGCGCTGGATGACGGCGAAACCGTCGAGGCCGGGCATCTGGACATCAAGAAAAACCAGGTCGGGGTGGTGCTGCTGGATGAGGTCAACGGCTTCAATGCCGTTGGTTCCGTGGGCGAGGACCTGGACGCCGCCGACTTCGTTGAGGAGGAAGCTGAGCTCTTCGCGGGCCAGTTGTTCGTCGTCGATGATGAGGGCGGAGAGGGTCATTGAGGTGAAGCTTGATTGTAGGAAGGCGGGGGGGCGGGGTCAAACGGTGGTCAGTG
>Ga0316224_1000190_pt1 | contig 94392 bp, 162 predicted proteins | sample TBH18013metaG_FD_206254 | JGI IMG/M metagenome (GOLD analysis project Ga0316224, IMG submission 206254) | Freshwater microbial communities from Trout Bog Lake, Wisconsin, USA - TBH18013 | ecosystem: Environmental > Aquatic > Freshwater > Lake > Hypolimnion/Profundal zone | place: USA: Wisconsin...
AGTTAAAGTTTTCATATGCTCTCCTATTAATCTTTCTCCTTCTGCATTCAATTCATTGTTACCAGTTTTATTTAATATAGTTTGAATAGCATCACTATATGTGATTCTAGGTATCCAAGAATTGGAAAAAATGCTAGCAGGATGCCCTATTCCCATATCAAGTTTATCAATACCAAGAATTTTCAGTTCATTTGCACATTCTTGGTTAAGTGTGCTCATTATATCCTTGAGTAGTCTTTCTTGTACTGCCATTACATCCTCTGCAGAATCAATAAATCCCATCTCTAGATCAAGACCTATAAATTCTGTCAGATGCCGGTTTGTATTAGAACCTTCTGCTCTATACACTTTACCGATTTCAAAAACCCTCTCAAATGCACCCACCATCATTTGTTTATAGAATTGGGGAGATTGAGTAAGGAATAATTCGGTTTCGAAATACTTAACAGGAAATAATTCTGCACCACTTTCCAAACCAGATGCAGAAATTTTGGTTGATTGTATTTCTGTAAACCCGTGGTGATTAAGATGTTCCCTAAAAGCCTTTACAATTTTTGACTGTATAATAAATATAGCGCGTTCCCGCGTGCCGCGTAAGGTAATAGGCCGGTGTATATTTAGTGTGTTAAAGGGTACTGGAATTGGACCATTTAAAGGGAAAGGAAGTACTTCTGAGAGGCCTAAAATATTAATTTGGGAAGCTACTATTTCTATTCCCCCATATTTGCATTGCGGCTCTAATTTCGGGGTTCCTATTATTTCCACTGTACTTTCAACACGCAATATTTCAGGGATGAGATCTTTCGGAATGAAGACCTGTGTATATTGAGGTATTCCTCTGCGGTTCTCTCTGAGAACAATAAAGGCCATCTTGGATAGCTTACGATATTCATGAACCCATCCTTTTACAAGTATTTCTTGTCCTATATGGTTTTTAACCATGTCTGCAGGTACTCTATTTTTACTACCCATAATATTATTAAAAATTCCTTACCTCAGGGTAAGGAAACTTGATTGCTGATTTATTGATGGCTTTCGCCTTTTTGTTTGCATTACACCGATGGCAGGATACAATAAAATTTTTTATATCCTTAGCTAAATGTGGATGCGTTTTTTGTGGATAAAAGTGATCCGTAGTTGCTAGTATCTCTATATTTGGTATCTTATACCAGGGATAGATTACAAGATTAGCCTTACCACAATATTCACAATGGAGTTCACCATATTTAGCTAATATGGATTCTAACCATTTGGTATTAAATACCATTTGATCGTATACAACCCTTCCTTTTTTAGTAGTAGCCCACTTAGGTTCTAATTCTCTATCCTCCTCTAATCTATATTGATCTAAAAGTAATTGATGCGAGCCCCAAGATCCGAGGCTCGCATCAGAACAAACTTTTACGCTTACACGTACCTGCTTATTTTTACTTTTTACAATTTCGATCATAACTACTTGAGTGTTAACTCTTAGTCCTGCAGGAGAGCCTTCAGTTCTTCTACTGTAGAAGCTCCGAGTTTTTCCTCCTCCTTCCGGGCAATGATGGCCAGAATTTTTTCATTATGCTGCTTTTTATCGCCGGCAGTTCTAGCTGCTTCGGAAGCTTCTACCTTATCAGTCAAAATTTCTAAAACAATATCAAACCGGAGTTTGGCTATTCTGTCTTTTTCTGACTTTTTGGTAACGAAAGATTTGCCGCCGGAAGCTTCAAATTCGTTTTCCAGTTTTACGGCCATCGCATCCAGCTGAGGAATAGTGAGCTGCCATAAATTTTCTACTGTTAATTCTCCCTTTGAAGAAGGGATCCTTAAGTTTAGCCTTGAGGCTTCTTTGAAGATGTTCATTTTAAAAGATTGATTGGTTGGTTATTAATAAAAAATCGTATTAGAATTTAACTTTAATTGTTCGGTTAAAGGAACCAGTTAATTTGAGTATTACCTCATCTTTCACTGTGCTATTGAAGCCTAATCCTGATAATTGTTTGTCTGTAGGCTTGATCTTGTTATTAGCCCCTAGTACTTCCAAAACTTTCCTGTGTGTTAATAGATCTGGTAAAAGATTTTCATTGTGAAATCCTCTCACATCCTGATTAGTCTTTGCATTTTCTAACATAAAGAAATAATGCTTATTCCCTGCAGGATTTTCTCCCCAATGATTAGGAGATAAACAAACCAAATTAACCTTTTGGAAGGTGTTTGTTTCCATACCCCATATTTCCCTTGAAGATTCGGTAGAAGGTAATTTATGATTGATTGAAAATACCCCATTCTTTAGAGTTATTTCCGCTACCTGTATATTTCCTGAAACCGGTTTGTTGTAAACATATGTGAAAGTTTGTCCATCAAATTCTACCTCTGCAGTAAAGCCTTTTGAGCCACGAGAAGCAAATTGATGAACCCAAACCTTATAAATCCCATCCTTCATCTTTGATTTATCGCTCCATGCGATATTTTCAACGATATTCTTATTTCCATAATTATTTGGCTGTGTAATATCAACATCCAATTGACCAGACATAGGAGATCTTCCGTTGCCTGAATCCTTACGGAATCTGCGCTCTCCATAATAGATATGTTCACCCTTCTGATTTTGTGGTTCTTGTGCATGTGCATCTAGATCCGAATTATCGGAAGGATCTCCTTCGCCCCACATAATACTGAAGCGAAGTACTCCATCTACCTTACCCCCCTTTGCCTGAACCGCCTCTTTTATCATACTTTTACCTGCAAGGTTACCGTTAAAGTCCCAGGAGTAATTATTAGGCCATTTAAAAATTGGCTTACTTTCTTTACTGTTAGTTGTCGTCATCGTAACCAAATTACCTTCGTGCTTGTTAGTAAACAAAGCCTCAATAGAGGAACAGGAAGGTAAAATATCCTTCATAAATTCCTCAATCGGAATTTCTTCCACCCCCTCAAACTTAGCTACCTTTGTTGGTCCAGCAGAGGCCTTCACATTATCAAAGATTGTAACAGGCTTTATCTTGCTATTTGTAGAAATATGTTTGATGTCGTTGACATTGATATCATCAATAGTAGCAAGCCTACGATCAAATGATTCCAGATATCCGTTATCAATAACAAATTTTTGAGCTGCCTCTATCTGACTTTTTGTAATTGGTGCACTGGCCTTCATATAATTTGCCGGATCCACACGTTTGTTAAAGTCCAGGCAAGCTTTATTAAGGTCTTCACCTCCTTCCAGCTCATAGCAAAATTCACCAACCAATGTATTACCAAATTTGGCAGTCCTTTCGTCTAAGCCATAACTTGTTTCCCAGAGCCAATTATTTTTATTAGTTTTTAACTTATCATATTTAGATTTGTGACCAATCATATTTTCAATGGCATGCAAATGTGCATTCCCATTTAAAAGGCTGCCCTGGTTAATTAGATCCTTCGCCAAATTTAGAGTCTCTAATGAGACTTCTTCCATTGTCCTTTTGAATACATCGTATTTGGTACGATAGTCACCCATTATAGTTTCTACCGATTTGTCCGACTTATCTACAAATTTGGCAGGAAGGTCAACATGGATGTGATTGAATGCTCGTATTTCATCGGGTTTAACCACGCCATATTTTTCTGCCTCTTCCAGAGTGTATTGTTTATGGTTTATTTCAATACCCAGGCGGTATGTTGGTTGATTAGGCTTAATCCGTTCGTAAGGAAGTGAATTAAGTTCCTCGTGTGTTTCGAAGAATACATTTTCAATTTGCCTGGTTTTCAAAACACCATGTAGTGCATCTGCAACAACCTTATAGGGACCTTTAATGTTTAGATCCCCGAACATAGAAAGTAATTCTCCGTTCTCATCAATCGCTACAATATTCCCATATCGTTTGATGAAATTGTTACAGTTGTTACAGTTGTGCATGGTACTATCTGGACTTCGAAAGATCGGATTAGAACCATCAGGAAATGCCATCAAATATAACTGATAGATTTCCCTTCCTGATATATTAGACCTGAATAATTTCCCGGTTGAACACATTTTTTGAAATTGTTCCTTCAGGTTAATAATTAATTCTTCCATGTCATTATTTTATTTATAAAGCAAATATAATAAAAAATATCTGTCCGGAAAAATTAAAGTTGTTAAAGATTTTATAAGATTTTATACACTCGATTACTTAATACGTTCGAATATGAAATGAGGAATAGCATATATTCCATCTGATGATTTAAGTATTTCCATCTTTACAAAACATTCCCCATCTGGATAAACTTCTCCTTTTAATATAGAATAGCGTTCTGTAAAATTTGGGATTAGTATTTTACTAGAATCCACTCTATAAGAACCATAAATTGCCCCATGAAAGTAATATCCATCTAAAAGTTTGTCCATAAATATTTATTTTATTCTCTCAAAAGGGAAAACAAGTTTCGCTAATCTAGACCAAACCCCATCTTCGTTAAATCGAATATCAAGTTCACTACATTCGAAAATTGTAAAATCCACAAAAGTTTCCTCTAGTGGTTTGTCTATGTCAGAATTTTCTAGAGGATAGGATTTACTGTTATCCAAAAAAGGTAATATTATCCAGGGGTTTCTGTATATTCCATAAACTATACCATTCCGATAATAACCTCTTTCCATTATTTAATTTATTTTATTCTTCCAAATGGTACATGGGGATCTGCAAATTCACGAAATATACCTTCATCATTTTGTAGTAGTGGACCAGGAACAAGGTCAAAGTATATCTCACCCTCAAAATCATCAGACAAGGGATTAGGTGTAATCATTTTAAATGCTATCTTAGATGCAAGATTAAAAATTATAACTGTTCCCCTAGTTTGCTCTTCTTCCCAAACTTCCCCATTTTTATAAAATCCCTTCCTTATTTTTATTTGATTCTTCTCCATGGAAAATTAATTTCCGCTTTTAGTGATTTTCTTCCTGTTTCAGTTTCAGTAGTTACTAAAAGATAGCTCACACGACCTACCCAATCGGGGCCTGGGGTGGGACCCTCTACACTAATAGCACTACCATGATTTGGAATAATCTGGTTATTCCAAAGTAAGCCGTATCCTATCTTATTATCTTCCATGTAATTAATACATCTAGAACTTTACGTCTTTTACACCCTCACAATTATCACCACGGGCAACTATGTTTTCATCTAGTACCCTCTTGTCTAATAGAGTCCTAAATGAGGAATGTTTCGCACATTCTATTCCTGCTGAGCTAGCAACAACATATCTGCAACACTCATGTCCTTGTCCGGGTTTGCAGACATTATAAAAATGCTCATCGGGTATTGGATTAGTTAAATTTTCCATATTTGTTTATTTAATTCTTTCAAAGCTAATCAATGGGATTGCATATTTACTTATTTTACCAGTAATCATATTCTCGCGGTCCATAAAATATTTTGTCGTTAGTTCGAATTTTTGTCCAGATTGTTTTAGACACTCTAACATATTTTCAATATCTTTATGTAAGGGAAAAGTAATAATTGCTTCATTCTTGGTTCTTACCATACCAAAATCAAATCCTCCTATAACAATTTTGGTTTGATATCTATATTCCATTATTTAATTCGTTTAAATGGTACTAATGGTATTAATATTCTTTTTATAATATTCATTGGATTCCCTGTTGTAAGGGATTTCCCAATAAATTCAAGTTCGGTACGGGTTTCAAATAAAAAGCTTCTGTCTGAATCTATATTAAATCCATCTGCTATTCGGTACATGTAAACGTAATCATGTCTTCCATCCTGGCAAACGGGTATTAATTGGCCATTAAGAATTCTCGCTCTCTGTATCACTTAATCCTTTCAAATGTTAATAATGGTATGGCAGTGCAAGAATCTCCGCCTTCTTCATAATAGGTTTCACACAATTCAAATAGTTGGCCTTCTGTTGGTATTGTTTCTGGATCTATTCCTACATCCAATGTATAAAATGAACGGATCTCTCCAAGTTCATTATAAACAAGACCTTGTCCATATTTACATATAGTTCTTGAAATAATTATATATTTTCCATTAACCCACTTTATTTCTGCAAATTTCATTTTATCCTTTCAAAGGTTAATAGTGGTTCTACTGTTGTTCCAAATCCCGCTAATACCCAACCATTATCAAGTAGCTCTGAATTTTCATGGGTTATGAAAGAAAAAGATATTCCCTCTGGTACATCCATATTAGGTAATATTTTCCAAGGTACTGGAGATAAATTTAATTTATTTGTTATATTTTCCTGTCCGAATGGAGTTATTAAATGAATTGTGCCATGAAGAACTATTCCTTGGTAAACTTTTAATTTACCTGTTGAAAATTCATAATCCCGTGAAAAATCTATATTCATTTTATTCGTTCAAATTCTAAAATAGGATCAATAAATTTTCTAGTTACCAGCTTAAAATATTCTTTTTCCATTATCCCTGCTCTTTCTACGCACTCTTTATACACAATTCTAAAAATAAAGGGAATATCATTAAGAATAGGATATTCTTGAAATCCTAAAAGCCCCTCCATACCACAGCATTCTTCTATATTCCTTGTTATCTGTCCCATACTATTTAATAGCTCCCCTTGTTTATTGGTCAGATAAACAATATCATTTATTAAAATACCATAAAATAGTGTTGTCTCCTGAAACTCTCCCATCATTTGATTCTTTCAAATATTAGTAATGGCTCAATTATAGAATATATTTCATGCGTCATTAGACCATTTAAATTTAATTTGGCTCTTTGCTGATAGCTAAAAGTAAAATGAAATAATACACCAGGTGTAATAAAAGCTCCATATTTTATTTCTAAATATTCTCCAAGAGTTAAAATGGTCTATTACTAAGATCTAAGCAATTAATAATATTACCCTCTAATATTCCCCTGATTATTAATTCTTCTATTATCATTTTATTCTACTAAATTTAGGGGGAAGTATATTCAGCTCAAGTATGTAAAGTCTTTGAAATTCATCAGGATCTCCTCCACTCCATATTTCTTGATATTCTATATAACCATCTATTTCTCTTGCCCATTCTGGAACACCAAAACCAGTTGGAATTTCTTCCATATTGCCATTAATTTTACTAATTAATATTTGGTAATGTGTCTTATTCTTTATACGCCCGCATTTTATTTTGCTCTCTCCCATACAAATATTGGTTCTGCTACCCAATGTATAATAGGTTTATCTTTTACCTCTATTAAAATATCACCCTCAAATAATACAATACCATCCGGAATTTTTTGAGCCATTATGAATAGACTTTTTGATAAAAATCCATCCTCACCAGAAATATATAATTCACCATTTATTAAGATACCTGCTGTTCTGACTTTCATCCTATCCTGGATTATTATTTATTTGATCCTTTCCCATTTCATTTGTATCTCTGCTTCGTATATGATTTTAGGATATCCAAAATCATCATGGATTTTTCCAAACTTTGAGATCTGATACATTTTACCTATAAATTCATAACTTCCATCTGGTATATCGGGATTAATAATATATCCTGTTTCCTTATAATGGAGATCTCCATCAAAATCGATAAATTTATATAATTTTCCGTTTGCAACTAACCCATATTCAAGTTCACCAAACATTTTATCTCTATTAAGAAACAGGGAATCATATCTAATGTCTTTCATCATACACTAAAATTAGTATTATTTTATACGTTCAAAATTAACAATAGGAATAGCATAAAATAAAGGACCCCCATAGCCTTTACCATACTCGTCAAATTTTTGTCTCCTCGTTAATTCGAATTCATACTCTTCCTCAATTTTTAATCCTAATTTACTTAAACCCTTTGCTAGGGGGTAATATTTAATGATATCACTATAACCGTTTCCTGTTTGTATTCGACAAACTCCTTTCCTAGTCCAGGAATATGTTCCCTGCAATATCCTATAAGAGATCCTATTATCCTTGATCCTTAATATCTCCCCCTCTTTCTGTGACATTATTTAATCCGTTCGAAATTAACAATAGGTATACAATACCGAATTTGTCCTCAGTAACTTTTTACACCGTTTTTATCAATCAATCTTTTAGTAATAGTTGTAAATTCAAATAAAATAATAGTCGAGGTTAATCCTTCTACACCTTCATAAATATTATATCTAAACCCCGGAACCAATCCTGCTTCTGTCTCAAACAATAAAGCAACTTTTTTATCTTCTTCCTGTTTGAATGATCCATATTGAATCTCCGTATGGATCGTTTTATATACATCCGAAGTATCAGTCTTTTCCAGGGTGTAGGTTTTTGGCATCCTCTATTTTTTTTATCCTTCTTTGAATTTCATGCCATTCTTCTCTAATTTCATTTACACCTATTTCCATTCTTTTGACACGAGGATGTTGCCCTCCAAGAGAACGTGCTTGGGATTTAAAAAAATCCCAATTTTCCCAATAGCTAAAGGCAATTATGGTTTCGGCTAAACGCAGATCTTCCAATTCATCCATATACAAACGATTTATAAAATTTTATCCCGGAGAAGTTTTAAATTTTGTGCTAGCAATGTTCGTTCTACCTTACGAACATTATTTAATATTAGATTGGGATCTGTATTTGGTGGATATGCGTTTGCTTCATTATCCATTTTTAATTCATTGGATTTATTAAGTCCAATAATTAATTGGTCGATTTCTTTTACTATATCCTTTAATTCCATATTAATCAATTGTTGCGTTAATTCCGCGGTCAATAAATCCTTCTGCTAGGGGTTGAAGTGTTTCAAAATCCCCGCTCTTGACCCCACATTTACCCTTAAAGTGTATTATAAGAGTACACTGCTCTGCTTGCTCTTTGCTATGTTTACAAATTTCCATAAGAGATTGTATAACATGATCAAACGAGTTAACTTCGTCATTCCAAAGAATGAGGTTATGATTTTCTTTATTATTAATATCTGTAACCTCTAAAACTTGTTCTTCTATGTCGGGAGATCCCCAATTAATTATACCCATAGTGTTTATTTTATAAGCCCATTAATTTTTTCCCCATAATAATAGTTTCGGCAGGGGTTCCATTGAATTGCACAAGGTATCCTTCAAGACCCTCCCCTTCATGTATCATATACATGCTACCCGTAACTACTCCTTGTTCACCGGGTTTATGTAGATCTGCATCGTCACCATCAAGCTTAATAACGGAAGAACCAATTCCATATTTGCAACGATGATCTCCTTTTCTAAAGGTATCCACTATTTCTGCAGGTAATCCAAATATTGCTGGCATAAAATTATTATTTTAGTTATTTTTCTAAATGGTAGAAAATCCAGTTTTATGTAAGACTATTTTTGACCTAAATTTTTTACGTCCGGTATATTGGACACAATCAAAATCTATTGGATGAGCAGAGGAAAAAAAGCCTTTACCTTTAATCCATTGAAAATCAGCATATTTCTGTACCCCATTTAGATATTTCAGTGGTATATCAGTACTGATCCTTACATCTGTATTATATTTACTCCAATAGCCAACAGGTACAAAATCCATTATACCCTTAATTCCTGATTCTCCAGTCCACGCCATTATATGTAATGAAACATCACCAGATAATCTGTATGACTCAAATTGAATTTCGTTAAGGTTAAGAAATTGTTTAAAAATATTTAACAACATTAACCTATGTTTCCTATTACCACTTCGAGGAGTAAAAACAAAACCAACCTTTTGAAAAAACATATCTTTCGTGAATTCTTCTAACTCCATAATTATTTAGGATTGAAGAGTAGAAGGTTCAACCAATTTTTTCCATTTCTCGTGCACAACCTTTAATGTTGTTCCATGTGTACCTAGATCGATATGAATGGATTTTTCTTGTATGAGCGCTAGTGCACCAATAGGATCCGTAGTCATCATTTGTTTCAGCTGTTCCAAATATTGGTCAGGCATATATGTTTTGAAAACCACCCCATTCTTTTCTTTCTCTCTAGCAGAACGATTTGCTAATGCCCAAAGCTCCTTCTTTTTTTCGTCAGTAAGCTCCTTCCTAACAGTAGGATCATAAAATAAATCTACAGCCAATGTTTCAGGATCTTCCTTCAATACTTGAAGTCCAGTTTCATCCCCGTATCCGTAAAGCCATGTGTTTCCTAAATTCATATTAAATTCAATTTTCCTACAAATATAATTAAAATAATCAGCAAAAAAAATTTATTTCGTCACAGAAATAAATTTTAACGCCCTCTTAACAAGAGATAACCTATAAAGAATGGCGAAGGGTAGTTACTTCTTTTTCCACCTTACGAATGAAATCCTCCAGATCCTGAATATCAGTATTAGATACCTCATATCTTTTGGATGCATATTCTACTACTTTATCTATATCCCAGCGATGATACAATTTTGATACAATATCTTCCAATATAAATGGTTCTTTAAGCTCTGATACCTTCATATGAGTATATATTTATATAGTTTCTGGATCTATCTCTGGCATGATATAAACTAACTGGTGATATACCAATTCAATATTATTTAGGGGAGCATCAACAATAGCAACTACTTCTGCATTTCTATAAAAATCCTCCTTCAAGTCAATATTAGTGGGATCTGATTCATTTTTCCAATCGGTATTATATTTTTTATATGCCGCTACCATTGCTTTATCATGGTGATCCTCCACTATTTTCCAAATTTGGTGAGCGGCATCGACAGAAAAATACATTACTATATGAACTTTCATAGTTAAAGTTTTGATATAAGTTCTATTTTCATTTCCTTCGGAATATCTAATAGTTTTAAAACTTTTTGTGAAACCGGAAATCTAACCTCTCTAATTTCTTTTACCCAATTATTAGATTAAATCTACTAAAGGTTATCATTTTTCTTATTTATAGGAGGATCAAATGATTTTGGTAAAATATCAACACCCATCTTTTTAGCCTGACGGACAATGATTGGAATTAAGATACTTGCTCCAGGAATGATAATGAAAGGAACTACAACACCCACAACTTTTAATGTGTCCCATAGTTGGGCCTTTAATATTTTTTCCTCATCATCCGTTATTTTACGATCTTTCATATACTTACCGATTATCTCGGCAGCCTCTTTTGTTCCTCTGGCCTCTTCCTTTATTCCTCGTACAAAATGGTGGGCATTCACTTCAATTTTCTGTACTATTATTTCAAACATTCTCATTGGAGCTTGAGGAATTATTCCTCACCCATTTTATAGGCTTCTATTAATTCAAGATATTGAGGGTCTACAAATACTTTAACATTACTTGCATGAAATTCTGCTAATTTGGTAAGTTTGTTATGCTGGATAGCTAGTTTTCTTTCATGCTCTAAAGCCGCTGGCAATTTATTTTCTGCTGGTACTATAACACCTAAAGTTCCATCCTCGTTATAAGAGTGTAGGATGACTTTAGTTCCAGGACAAGAAACACCATAAGGTGCTCCTTCCTTTATCAGGTATTCTCCCGGAGGGTATTTGGAAATAATTTCTTGTACACTTTCTGGCCTAGATCTTATCCATTCTAACCATTGCTCTTTTTTACTAGACATATCGTGCTTTTTTAAATAAATTATCGAATCTGCTTATTGTTGGGGTCTTTCCATCTGTATCTTCCCTGGGTTTAAGGTAGACACCCTCGATATACTCCCCTTTACTGTTTTTCTTTGTACCCATCTTATCAAAGATACGAGTTTCTGAATTCTCGATAGTTTCGAATGTAATCATCACGACCTCTTTTCTTTCCTTCGTCCTTTTGATTTCTTCGATGTCCATCTTGTTTTCTGGGTCTCCCTCCCATATCCAACCTTCTGTTATCATAGATATACAAAGTGGAGATACTCCTTGTTCTTCTAACTTACTAAGTATTTGGGGAACAACAACATTTGTTAGCGCATCTTTTGTTGAACCATTCCTAAATAAATCATTAGGTATCGGAACTAAAACTAGTACTGGTTTTTCCTCGTTTGGATCCTGACATAATATATTAAAGACGGGAGAAATTTGGCTTGATTCAATAATCTCCTCGTTTGTTTGTTGGATGATGAATTTTTTAAATTTTTCTATATCCTCACGATTTCTTTCCGTAGACATTGTAATGAAAATTTATGTTGTAAAAGTAATGTATTTTTCTCAATTAAAAAAATCTATTATGTTAAATCTATGTTAAGATTTATTAGGAAATAATTACTAATATTCTCTTCCTTGCCAAGGGTGAAATCTTACATTCAGAGAATACCCTGTCTAGTAATAATTTAGCCTCCTCTGGTGATTCATTAAATTTGTCTAGAATTGCTAATGTCCAGGATTCATCATCCCACTTACTTGGATCTGCCGGTTTCCTATTTAGTTCAGTGGGATCAATTTTGATATTCTCTGGAGGAGGGATAATTTTTTTAGTATCATTTCCTTTTTTTGCTATGGATTTACGATTGCTCCCAAATCCATTTCTACTTGCCATGCTAGCAATTTTAGCAGCTACTTCTGGATCCTTAATTATTTGATACTCATTTCCAGTTTTATGGTGTACAATAAGATGTCCGGATGCTTTTTGCACAGGAGAACATTCTATACAAAAGTTAAATCCTAAATTAACCCTTTTTTGTGGTATTATATTACCGCACTTGCATATCATTGGGAGTATATGATATTACTGGAAAATCCAGATAGCCAAAAATAAATTGATTAGTTTCTGCTTTGAAGTATAAAGATCCTTCATAAATTTTCTGTTGCAATAGATCTACCAAAAAATGTCGGACCTCTTTTTTTTGTACCATCTGGGCAAACAGCTGTTTATTGGGGGTGTCTTTTAGAACTTTTTGTATAATTTTACCCGATAATAAACCTCCATTGTCAGTAAAAGTTTTCCGAAATTGAGCCACTGTTAACATTGAAATTACATTTAGTCTTGCAAATGTAATAAAAAATATCTGAAGTAAAAAATATTTTTTGAACTTTTTCTTTAGCTGTGTATTATAGTCTAATAGGCCAGATATATAAGAAATGAAACATCTTATACCAATACATTTATTTGAATGGAATATACCAGGGGATGCTACTGGTGATGGTAGTATGATGGCTCAAAATCCTAGAATCCCGGATACAATTTCCATAAAAAAATATAGTGATGAGTGGCAAAAGAAACCTTGTAGGAAATGTAAGAAAAAAGGATTAAAGAGAGGAAGGTAAAGAAGATATATAAAAAATGAATACTAGCAAACCATCCGGTTATAAATTAAAAGGTCCACAAGCTGGAATTGATCTAGAAACACCAGAAGAAGGTACAAGAGCTGTAGTTAAATCTCCACAGGGAGAAATGAGCCAAGACAACATAATTCAAAAGTTACAAACTGGTGATTATGAAGGGGCCAAAAAATTAGTTAATGATTTATTAGCTTTTGATGGAACAGAGGAAGAGAATGAATTGATCAAAGGGATCCTATTGCAGGTGGAAGATTATTTAAAGACATTAGAACCAGAGAAAAGAAAAGAGATCAAGGCGGCAGTTATGGGTGATGATACGCCAGGAGGAAAAACAAACCCTAAATATGTAATGGAAAAAATGAGCAAATTAAACAATTACTCTGAATTTGTGGGTAAAGTTAATGAACAAGTAACGGCGGATTTAAAATCTTTACCATTCGAAAAAGTTTTATCCATGTTCGAAACTTTAGTAAATAGTTTAGCTACTAAAACTAAGACCCCTGCAGACGAGCAACAACTTAATGATCTTAGAGCAGAATTAACATCAAGGAGAGATCCAAGCAAACATTAATAAGAACATACATATGGAAAAGGCTAAGGTCCTATTTATCCTCAAAAGGAGAGAGGATTATAACATTGAAAAACACACTAAAATAGGTCTTATCACTGGCTTATTTAACTCGGCATCTTTTATGAACCAAATGTTAGTTGATGCTGGCATTGATTCAAATCTTGAAGTTGTTATAGATAATAATGATATTGATAGGCAGGTAAATAAATATAAGCCCACACATGTGATCATTGAGGCCCTTTGGGTAGTACCTTCCAAATTTTCAGTCCTTTGTAAACTGCACCCAAATGTTAAATGGATTATTCGTTTACATAGTGAAATTCCATTCTTAGCAAATGAGGGTATGGCAATGGATTGGATTGGTGATTATATTGAATTTCCAAATCTTTATATTGGAGCTAATGCTCCAAGGGCATTAAAAGAGGTAAGATTTTTTGCTGCTCATAAAATGGAATGGGATGAAATAACAGCAGAGGAGAGAATTATTTATTTTCCTAATTACTATCCACAGGATTATAAAAAGAAAGAATTAGATAAAGAGAAAGATTGGATTGATATAAGTTGTTTTGGTGCTATCAGGCCACTTAAAAACCACGTACTTCAAGCATTAGCAGCTATTCAATTTGCAGACAAGATCGAAAAGAAACTTCGATTCCATGTAAATTCAGGTAGGATTGAAATGAACGGGAGTCCGGTGCTAAATAATTTAAAGGGATTATTTGAGCAACTACATGAAAAAGGACACCAATTAATCAATCATGAATGGACGGATCGAGAAGGATTTTTAGAATTATGTGGTAAAATGGATATTGGTATGCAAGCTTCTATTACGGAAACGTTTAATATAGTTGGTGCGGATCTAATTAGTCAAGGAGTTCCTCTAGTAGGTTCTAGTGAAATTCCATGGGCTGCTAATTTCTTTTGTGCTAATCCAGTAGAAAGCGATGATATTTGCTCTGCCCTCATGAGAACTTATAGATTCCCCCAAACAAATGTTTGGCTAAATCAATACCTATTAAAAAGATATACTAATAAGACCAAAAATATTTGGGTAAAATACTTTACTAATCATATATAATCAATGAAACATCAAAAACATAGAATGAAAAAATCAAGATGGATTGAGGGAGTACTTCAAACTGAAATCATCTTATTTGAATCACTCGAAGAAGCATTAATAGAAGCTAATTTATTTAAGGGTTGGCAAATTAAGATCTATAATGAAATGAATGAATTAGTTCATAGCCAGAATAATGGTTATGACCACGGATATCACACCTATGCATAATAGTTTGAAATAATTTTTTTTTATTCAATAACGAATTATTATATTTGCATTAAATAAGAGTTATGACTATTTTCAATCCAGAGAATAAACAGGTCCTTACGTTTAAAGAGTTATTAGATCCTGCAATGGAAATTAAGGAAAATGAGGATGCTAAACAATATCTTGCAAGTTATGTAGAATGGCTAGAAGCTGCATGGCTACGTGACGGTAAGATAGAAAAAGAGCCTGCTATTAATATAGCCAAATCTAATTTAGGATATTGGGCAGGTTATTATTCTGAATCCACAAGAAAGAGAGTAGAAAACCTTTTTGAATGTGAACATCCTATATTTGGGTCAATAGAGAAAAACGGCAGGCCTACTGCAGAGGAAGCATTAAAATTAGGTATTAAGATGGGAGAAGAATCCATCAAAAGGAATTTAAAATAGATCCCCCTGTTTAGGTATTGGAGGAGTCGGGGTAATTTCCGGCTCCTTATATTTGTGGGCATTTTTTTTAACCCATTCCTGTAAATGCTTTTCAATTTCTATATCAGGACCCCTTAAAATCTCATAATTAGCTATTTTTGTTAATTGGCCAGAATAATAATACATCTTAGATCTTAGTTGCTCCATTTCCAAAGGATTTAGGGAATGATATGCAATAACCTTTGCTCCTAATTGGCACCAATAATCCATATCCCTCCTATCAAATCCAAATCCATCATTTATACCGTTTCCTATGCTAAGCAAATACATCCACAATAAACCTTTAATTCTATTAGTATCACATTCTAAAGAAATCAAAGATCCATATCCTAAGGATTTATCCATATCATCCCTTGTGATTTCTTTCACTGGAGTAACCTTCTTAATTAGCCATTCGTTGATAAATTCTATAAAGGGTTTAATCTTTTCCATCATAATGTTTTATATATCTTTGTGATTCGTCTTGAGAGGCGCCCTCTTTTAAATTCAAAATATAGTTATTTTTACTTTAACGTTTTTCTTGCAAAAAAATTCGTACATTTGTATTTAATTTGTAATTATGAAAAGAGGTATAACAGAGGGCCAAATTAATTTCTTAAATTACGGAGCCTCTGGTAAATGGAGCATTGACGAAAACTGGTTAGTTAATGTCGATGGTCATTTCTTTTGTAATGCTGAATGGAGCCCAAATTATACATTAGATGGATTTATGGGGCTAAATTTTGGTAGGATCGAGGGGGATTTTATTGCTTCTGCTGTTAGATTAACTTCATTGAAGGGATGTCCTAGATATGTCGGTAGAAATTTTGACGTTGAACATAATCTATTGAGAACTACTAAACATTCACCTGAATGGGTAGGTTTAAGTTATAGAATACAGCATAATTCACTAGTTTCTTTAGAAGATCTACATCCAGATAACATCGGTGGAAAATTATATTTCTTTAATGAAAGAGTTTCGGTAGAAACACTTCATAAAATTTGGGGCTTTATGAAAAAGAAGAAAACAATCTTTGAAGTAGCAGTTGTATCTGTATGGAATGATATTCCAGAAAAGGACCAAATATTATTAGATGATTATCTACCAAAAGATATAGAATTATACAAGTCTCTTGTTGATTATGGTATCATAAAATAATTTTATTACCCTCGAAACATTCATTAAAATCATTGCTAAAAATATTACATCAGTAATATCCCAGCCGTTGATACTATCTAAGAGAGGCTTCTCAATTCAAAATTTCTATTTAATTTCAGTTAATTCTTTTGCTGTTTAAACAGCCAGAAGTAATGAATAAGAGATTATGATTAAAGATTAATTTGGTTGATTAAAATCATGCTTAAAATCAACCAAATTAAATACCAAAGTATAATAATTAATGAATAAAATTGGGTAAGAATTATTTATTTAAGATACCCTTTGTTTTGGCAGGTAGGAAATAGCGCATGATTGAAATACCAAAGAAACTAACATTACTGGCAGAATTTACACCACTGTAATAATATTGTCCATAATAAACATTAATATGGACAGTCTTACTATAGGAATATTCTATGCCGGACGTGAATTCGACGAGAAAATTTTCTTCTGCATTCATGACAAAGCCTACTCCAGTAGTAATAGTATTTGTCCATTTACCTTGTTGAAAGATATTAAGATTAGGACGGATCTCAAAATAAGTAGATGTATCTTTGCCTGATTGTTTTGATAGCGTAGTTTTACCTATATCAACACCTAGACTAAAAACGTCCCATTGTTCCCCTGCCTCTAAAGAAAGATTGGCTTTATCTTTTATAGTTCCAGCTGTATTTGTAAGGCTAGGAACAAAAGAAACATACGTTTGTGCATATGCATAGCTACTTCCTAGTAATGCTAGCGATAGTATTATTTTTTTCATATTATTCTATTTTACGAATCCCTATCAGATCCTGGTTAATTAATTCTTTTATATCCTCTTTATTTATACCTTTACTAATTATTTATATAAACCAATCGACATACGATGGAGGGATTCGTTCCTGCCTAAAATTTCCATTGTTGTTAATAGATCTGGCCCAGGTATTCCCTTCCCTACCAATTTACGTAATTCTGGCATAATAAATTTCTCTTTCTCGCCATGCACAAGCGCTACCTTATCAAGTATCTCTTTTATTTTATCCTTTTTCCAATCTAAATGATGTACGCTAAGTCCCAATTTAATAATATCCTGAAGCATAACCATTTCTGTAGTCCAAACTATAGGATTATTACCTTCTTCCTTTGGAGGTAATAATCCACGATTAAATATTTCTACTACCTTATTAAGATCTGAAAATAATACACTTCTGGCTTTGGCCAGATTAATAATTTGTTCTTGCTTTTCTTTGTTATCATTATAGAAAGGATCAATGTATACCTTATCCAAAAGAACTGAATTAGGAAGGATATTACTAATATATTGGCTATTGAAATATTTAGCTTTCTCAATGTCAAATTTAGCACCTCCAAGATGAACGTCTGATAGCTCAAACATTTCTATCATGTCTTCCATAGACATCATCTCATTATGTATTTTTGGAGTCCATCCTAAAAGGACTAAAAAGTTCAGTAGTGCGGAGGGATCATAGCCAAGCTCCATAAATCCATTACTTCCTACTACGGATCCGTCATCATTTATCATAACAGCATCCATTGGAAATACTGGTACTCCTAATTTGATAGCACTTCTTTTAGAAAGCTTACCCTTCCCATTAGGATTAAGTATTAGTGGAAGATGTGCAAATTCTGGTGTATCCCAGCCCATAGCTTCATAAATAAGATAATGGAGACCAAGGGATGAAAGCCATTCTTCTCCCCGAATAACATGAGTTGTCCCCATATCATGGTCATCCGCACAATTGGCAAGATGATAAGTTGGTATACCATCAGATTTAACAAGGACTTTATCATCCATGTCATTTGTGTTATATTTAATTGGTCCCCTAATAATATCATTAACTATGAACTCTCGATTTTCTGGGGTTTTAAAACGAATGACATAAGGTCCATTTAGCATCTCCCTTACTTCATTTACATTCATAGTTAATGAGTTTCTCATTGTCATTCGAAACTTGGAATTATAAATGAAATTGGTATGTCCCTTTTCCCCCATATTACTTAATCTCGCATTCTCAATATATTCGGGAGTATCGAAGGCATAGTAAGCATGGCCTGTTAGTAACAATTTGTTAATATGTTCAGTATAATCCCTTTCTGATTGACGATATTTTTTACAACCATCTATCCAAGGGGCAGCATCTGGTATAAGTCCAAACCATTCCAAAGAATTTTTGATATACTCCTCTGCATCAGAAACAAATCTTTTAGTATCAGTATCCTCAATACGAACATAAAAGGTTCCTTCGTGCTTTTTTGCGAAAAGGTAATTATATAATGCAGTCCTAATTCCTCCAATATGGAGGAATCCGGTCGGACTTGGCGCGAAGCGGGTAACAACTTTTTTATTCATTTAAACACAAAATTTAATATACAAATATAATGATAAAAATCTGAATAGCACAGATAATTTTCATATATTTTTTATAAGATATAATGGTACTTTATGGATCGGATTAAAGGAACCAAATTTCTTTAAGATATATAGAATATGTATAAAAGAAATTGTCATTCTTGTAATAAAGATATGGAATATAAAAATAAAAGAAAATATTATTTAGCAGAAAAAAATAATGGTATTTGTCAATCCTGCTCAAAAAAAGGAAAAAATAATCCAATGTTTGGTATTATTGGAATAAATAATTCTAGATATGGTAAACCGCAAGAAAATCTTAAAGGTGATAATAATCCTGCTAAAAGATCTGAAGTAAGAGCATTAATATCCGAAAGAAATAAAGGAAGGGTTTCCCCGATGAAAGGTAAGCACCACACAAATAAATCTATATCTGAAATATCAAAATCTAATTTAGGACAAAAAAGAGATCAGGAAACAATAGAAAAAATTAAAATTGCTAGAAGTAAGCAAATTGGAGAAAAATGTCCTGGGTGGAAAGGAGGTATTACTTTAACGATTAAAAATATTAGAAATTGTGATCATTATAAGAAATGGAGAATATTAGTAATAGAAAGGGATAATTATATCTGCCAAAAATGTAAATTAAACAGCGCAAAATTAGAGGTCCATCATATAATTGGTGTACATGAAAGACTGGATTTAATTTGTAATCTATCTAATGGAATTACTCTTTGTAAGGAATGCCATAATAAATTCCATAAAGAATATGGTCTTAAAAATTTTCCTGATATAAAGAAGGCTTGGAATTTATAGCTCCCATTTTGTTTTATCAACTCCAATAAAAGATTTTATAGATTTTATTGCAGATGAACTAATATGTTCATATTCTTTATCACAAAATAAGGAAACAACTTGTATATTTTTGTTAAATTCTTGTAACCATCTATATTGATTCAATTCATAGGATAGATCAGTACTATTTCGAATACCCCTGATAACAGTTAAAGGATAATCCTTAGTATTTAGGTAATCTGTAAGTAAACCAGTATAATTATCTATTTGATACCTATCTTTAATAGGTGAAGGAAGATCTGTAATAATTGCTCCCTTCTTTTCTGGATTAACACCCCTGGAAATAATTACTTTATCAAATATCATTTCCGCTTTTTCTATTATATTTAAATGACCAACCGTGAATGGATTAAAGCTTCCGGGATATGTTGCTATTTTAGGTTCCCAAACAGAAAGTGTATTATAAGCAGCCTCAATATTCTTTTGTGCCTGATCCCCCATAAATGCAACCTTAGGACCATAGCTTTTAAAAAATTCCATTCGTCCCTTTCTAAAATCTGAAAAGTCTACCCAATAATATTCCTTCATAATTTGTTTGGTATTTTCCCAGAATTGCGGGAATGGAATAGTTAGCCTCTCCAGATCCGATTTGATCATAATTTTAACATATTCAGGAAGGGATTCACTATAATTGTGCTCTTTAGTAGCAATAATCATTTCCTTGACCTTTGCTTCAATCCTTTGCCATTTTTCCCATTCTTCTGGGCTTTCTATTGAAAATGGACCAATTGCATGCTCGAATACGGCAAATGAATCTTCCTCATTTGTTTTAGATCTTGTGTCATAAACAACATCGTGAAAAATAATCGCGAAATATAATGCGGCTTTATCCTCATCTGATAAACGGCTGCAATTAAGATCCGCATAATTCAGCATCTCTAATACATGCCAAAGGTTATGGTAATATCTATTACCCCCATTATACGAATCACACACATGTTTAATAACATCAGCGGGGAACTTAAAAAATTCTAAAATTTCTACTACTCTATTTTTCATAATACTTCTTCTTTAAAATATTTTTCCTTCCACTGTTTAACAATTTCCCTGCCCTCTTCTGTGTCCCAGCTCCAAGCAACTGCTTGGTGTATTTCTTTAGCGGGGACTTTGCAGCAGGTTCTCCTACCTTCAAAGGGTTTTAGACCAATATCATGAAGTTGACAAAGTCCATCTGCAGACTGAAAATTGCATCCATTACGAACGCCCATTGTTCCTGTAGCTAAGCTCCCTATTTCCTTCAGCATAAATTCCATCATTTTCATAGGATCCGCTTTAGCCAGTTGCTCCTCATCCATACTAAGAATTTCAACATCTGGAGCAAATGTTGATTCCTTACCAGGTGTTGCCGGCGCGATAATAAAAATATGCCCACCATCTTCTTTACTTCTTCCCCACATATCTAACATAAGCCGATCACCATACCCAGAATCCATAAGATTTTTTACCTCCTGCGGAGTTGGCCAACAGGGTCTTTTACAAAAAGCAACTCCTTTTGTACAGCCCTTACATTCATTGTAATCTTGGCTAAAATCATTGATATTTGGAACTAATGTCCCGATGTCTTTTTTGTTCATCCTGATTTTCGATTGGTTTCCAATGTGTTATTTTCCATTTAACTAGAACATGTTGTCTAATTAGTGGCGTTTCAAAATATGTTTCCCAATAATGGATATCCCCCATTCTAGATTGCTTTTTTACTTCTACCATAGTTCCTAGAGGAGGTAGTGCAAAATTAATAGAGATCCATTCATCCATTGGTATTAGAATTTAATTTTTGATAGCATCTGGTAATAATACTACCTGTGCTTCGTGCAATAATGTTTCTGCAACATCTGGAGATACCCATTGAAAGGCATCAATTTCAAATGTTTCAATTCCTTCTTTATTAATGAAGCAGCTATCACAACGGGTTGTTAGTGTTTTTGAATCCTCCTCTAATTGAATAGAATATGCATAAATTTTCTTCTTTCCTGATTTGTAAACATTACAACCTACATACTTAATTTTTGTTGGATCTAATACTAATGAAGTTTCTTCTACGACTTCTCGTAGTGCTGCTACCTCTGGAGTTTCTTCCGAGTCAGGCTCTCCCTTTGGTATTGACCAAAGATTTTTATTAAATGGAAATCCAGTAGGATGAGCTATTAATAGCAATCCATTTTTGTCAAAAATAAATACTCCACAGGTTATTTTCATATAGTATTTTCCTTCTCTGTATTTTCCCTTTCAGCTATAATTAGCCGAAGCTCCTTAATCCTTTTCTTTGAATTGATAATTTTTATTTCCTGCTCTTCAATCATTTTTTGTGGATCGTTGTGCTTATTCCAGTATTTGGCCGCATCCGCATGATCCCCGCCGCCCATTTCCTGAAATCTAGTTTTACATTTAGGACATTCTCCACCTCTTAATGGAGGACCTTGTCCATCTTCGTAATTATAAAGACGGATATCTTCATTACCACATCTGAAACATGGTGCAACTGAAAATTTTATAACTTCTTCTGTTTTTTTTGTATGTACTCGTACTACCTGTTGTATCATTTACTTCTATATTTTAAATATAAACAAATTGAAATATCTTGTGGTGATAGATAAATTCCACTTTGGATTACTTCTGGGTCTTTTGCAATATAGTTCAAATAGGATTGATAAATGTAATCAACAGATACCCCAAAACAAAGACCCCCTATAATTCTTACATCTGCACTATTAAGGCTTCTGAAATTAGTATTATCAGCCCAACCCACATCCTCATTTGGATTTCTTGTCCAGGTTTTTAGGCTTGGCTGAAATGTTTGCGAAGACGTGATAGTAGTAGAACCACTAGTAAAAACAAACTTCAAGCGGAGAGAAGTTCGTAATGAAAGATTATCTTTTTTTGGAATAGAATTAGCTATAACAAGGGACTCGTAATAATCTGGCATAATCACATCGCTCAATTCAAGCATTATTGTTTTATTGATACCTGATGTAGAATTTGTTATTTTAGAATTAATTAATTTGTATGATGGTCCAATTCCTAGATTATAACGAAGATTTATTTTTCTGAGCTGGGAATGTTCTATTTCCGAAAATAACATTACTTTCCATTTATCATCAAAACGATGTGATATATGGGATACCATATAAAATTCATTCTGCTTAGATGGGGTTGATGTTGGTGTAATAGGATAGGGATAAGAAATCATATATCTATACGAGGGAGCAATAGACCAATCTTTCTTTTTATGTATTCCCTTTGCTTCTGCCGAAACATTATAACTATGATTTTTTATGTTACCATCGGATAATTGAGCCCCTCCTTGAATGGAACAAATTAATGTATCCCCAAATCCATAAGAAGTTGAAGAATACAATATTAATCCACAAATGATTAATTTTCTCATATGGAATTTTTTCGAGCTTCTCTAATTTGTTTTGCTCTTTCTAAGAAAGAATTACCTATTTTTTCCATTTCCTCTACAGTAAAGGAAAGTATCATTGTTTTTATTAAGTTTTCTTGATCCGAGGGTTCTGAATATATTTTAGTGTCCTCAATAGTTAGAGAATTATATTCTCCTGCTTTCCCTAAAATAGTAATTAATAACAATCGATGCCCTTCATTAGTTATTACTAAATCCTGAAAAGAAGAATTGTCAGCATATTTGAAGTCCCCTACCATTTTAAGATTATCTGCCATATTTAAACTTTTTCTATCTCATACATTCCCAATAACTTCATTCCATGTATTAGATCATCTAATAAAGGCTGGAATAATATTTGATTTTCTGGATTATCCTTAATATGATTAGTAATATATAATTGATTAATTAGTTTTGCATGCTCGACTAACTCATCAAATAACAAATTTGGAGCTATTAATGTTCTAGCCTTTAATAGCTTAAACTCTAAAACATTACTATTGAATTCTTCAATCCTCTGAGGTTTAAGTCCTGCAGATTTGATCCTTGCGAGAGTATAGCTAAGATACAAGCCAAAAGAAGTTTTGACGTTATCAATTTGATTCATTTTAATATCCTTCATGGAAGATAGATCATATTTGAGTATATGACCACATAAAACATTCCATGTTAGATCAAAATCATTATTAAACTTCTCTTGTACTTGTTTTAGAATCTCTGCCATTAGAATAACATTTCCCTCTGACGATGACATTTTCTTCCCATCAACTGTTACCAAACCAAGCCCAATATGTTTAATATCAGGAAACATATCCTTTAATAAAGAAAAATGCCCATTTTGCTCTAATCCCGTAACGTATAAGGTTGGAGAATTTAATTTAGTTGCTAAAGCTACATCCTGGTAAAAATATGTACTAACACCTGTTGATTTTAAACCTACTATTTTTTGATCCCCAATCTCAAATATTTTTGTCCCTTCATAGTCTCCTGTACCCTCTTTGAGAGAAGAAGAATCTAATGTTTGGGCAGAGGCGAAATAAATGTCGTCTATATAATAGTCATACTGCATACAATAATATTTATATGCCTTAAGAGCTTCATCCTTAGTAACAGAACCCTCCAAAGTGTCCCCTAAGATAGCAATAGTTTTTTCTGTAATTCCTAAACATTGTAATGTTTTGGCAATGATCAAATTAGATAGATGCCCTAAATGGAGTTCCTTATTTAGGTTAGGACTAAAAAAATCTCCATATTTATAAATTTTAGGTTCCTCAAAAAGATCTTTAATATTAACACCTAATGGTAGTGTGATATTATTGTACGGACCAGTAGATTGAATTTTTAAGCCCCAATATTTTATCCATTCTAGAATTTCTTCTGTTGGATCTCCATAAACAGAAAAACCAAAAGTTAAATTTTTTGGAACAAGCTTTATTTTATTTATGTTGAGCCTCATTATTATAACTTTATTACATAGCAAATATAATAAAAAGTTTCTGAATAGAAAAATCTATTCAGACGAATTATAATGAAATAGTGTTAAAATTATGTTAAGGAAGGATTTCCCAAAAAATCTAGTAGAAAAATATTCCATCTTAGTTATAGATATTAATTTCTGCCGGATTTTTTTATTATATTGAAAACAAAAATAGGCCATAAAAAAATGAATAGAAAAAGTATGAATTTTCTCCATCCCGTTTCTGATAATTGTTTTTTATCATCGTTTTGATATTTCATTCTTAGTGCCGCAATGATAAGATCTAATTTATCCATCATCAGGAAGGAGAAAAGTATACCAAGAACTAAGTACCAAGAAAATATTTTTATTTCCAACATATTATCTTATTGATTTGATTATTATTTTTCCATCTACTGGACGAGGTATCCATGTTGTGTGATGTATAAGACCAGGACCTCCTATTTCCCCTACTGATCTTAATCCTCCACTGATAACTGTTCCAGCTTCTTTCATCTGGATAGAAGCTATCCACTCAGACTGAATGGCTTGTGAATATAGATCGATTGATTCGAGTAATGTACCAACTAATCCTTTTTCTATAAACCGAAGTGTTTTAGCCATAAATAACATGGATGCCCTAACATCTTCGTTTGTATAGGTCTTTCTTGATGGAATCATTGCTTCTATTGAAGCTTTGTCCAATTTCCACATATTTGTTAATTCCCCCGTGGATGCGATTATCTTATATCCATCATGAATTGTATCATTTGCCGAATCAACCCGAAAAATATCCATTGAACCAGTAGTTAGACGCTCCATGAAATATTCTCCATTATTATAGGCCATATGATTGTCTAATAAATAGTAATCATTTCCAAACTTAACTAATTTGTGGTCCATGTCCATAAGTGAACTTGAAAGATAGAGATAATCCTCATCAGTGAGTGTTTTTGTAATTTTATTGTTCATATTCTATTTTTTAATAGTCCTTAATGCTGTTAGTAATCCTGCAACTAATGCAGAGTATTCAGTTTTAAACTTATCAAGACATAATCCCAGATTGTCCCTTTTATATTTTCCAATCCAATCGAGTGAAAAAATCCATCCCCCCGTAAACTTTGGAGATTCATCAGGCATACCAAAATCTATATCTTGACTTGTTGTTAGTAATAATCGATGTTCCATCTTTAACCAGCGACTAACCTGCGACCATAAAGGAGCTTGTGTTATTTCTGGAGTAAAGAATGTTGTGTGGATATATTCTGGATGGTTCTCTATAGATTCTTGTCCCAGCATATTGAATTGGCCTGTACTATTATCATACCAAGCTAAACATGGTAAATCAAATCTGGCATCCTTTAATAATTTAGACAATTCAAAAGGAACAAATTCTTCGTGAATGTCATAAAAGTCAGAGGGCTTATGATTTTTGAAAATTAGTTCTTCTATGTTCTTTAGGTCTTTTGGCTTGTCCTTATCTAGCCACCAACCATCCCAATTACCGCGATAGCCCTTTTCATACCACTCTATATGTAGCATTGACATTGGTTTTCCTTTGTCCTTTAATAGAATAGTAAGGATATTACCAATTAAACTTCCTTCTTCTATAGAATCTCCAATTTTTAATGCTATATTTGGCTCTAATTCTCCATAAAGGATAACACCAGATTCCCCTTCGACCGCTACACATTTTGTTTCTGCCCACCAAGGCATTCCAATAGATGCACCTGTAAATGGTGCGATGTCTGTAACAATTCCATCTTCAAAAGCGTACACAGGAGTTCCAGGATCACAAAATAAATCAACCCCAGTATGGTAATCATGTTTTCTTTTAGCTCCCCATCTGTTTGCTGTGGGGACGTCTTCTAAATGATAATATTTTTTAATTGGAAACATACTATAAATTTTTATTAAACAAATTATTTATGGTTTCCCATTTTGAATATGTTGTATCAGTCTCACCCTCATATCGATTATATAGGGTCTGGAAATCCTTTGACATGTCCTCTATCCAATCCCATTCTCCTTTATCCACTAAATCAAGAAAATAATTTAGTTGTTCGTGAGTTCCATATAAATGGTAAATTCTTGATAAATCTTCGTGGCTATATCTAAATCCATCAATTTTAAATATGCCAAACTGACAATTTTCTTGATCCTCTGGCCAAATTGCATAGGTAAAATTACCTTTCCTAAACCAGATCATACCAAAGCCATGATTTCCAATTCCCTGATATCCACGTTTTATTAACTTATTTTTGATAATTTCTACTTCCTTCTTTAACCAATCAATTAACATTTCCTCGTGTATTTCATCGGGAACGCTAAACATATCACGAGTAAAGTCAGAAAAAACTATTTCATTATTTTCCATCTTTAGTTGTATTAAATAATCTAACAGGAGATTGAGGTTCCTTTAGAATATCACGAGCTCTCCTAAACGTTAAGGTTATACGATAATTAATCAAAGTTGTTTCTCCTACTTTATTACCACCTTCATCCCAAACAGGAACAATAATTGATTTAGTCTTAGTGTTTTGTGTATTTTCCGATACTCGATGGTTAAAAGTAAATCTGTTTACACCATTGATACCAAATGCGTATATTCCGCCATTTTTAATTACTAAGCTATTAATCTTTTCTGGATTTTTTTCAAAAACAGAATAAGTATTTTCATTTAAATCATATTTAGTTTCATCTGAAAAATCTGTATGGTACATTAAACTTCCTTCGGCACCTAAATTTATAACAACAACCGGATAATTTTTTGCGGTAATACTTTCTGTTATATCTCTATGCTGGTGTATAAAAGATCCAGGTTCGTAAATATTAGCAAGAACCGAATCATAATCTTTCAAATCAATTCCTAATTTTTCTTGTATGAAATTCATGATTGGTTGAAGCTTCTTTATACTCGGTAAAGGCTTGTTATTTTGGTCCGTTACATAATATCCATACCCATCATATTTGGCCGGTGCCTTTATAACAACTCTTCCTGGCCTTTGTTGTAATCCTAATTTTCTCTGATAACTTTTTTCTGACTCATTTGGAATATTCTTAGCCCATCTTAGGCCGAAGGAAAACATTCTATTAGCAGTATAAGCTCGGTTCTCAACATATGCTTGATTAAGTATTTGTGGCTGTAAGAGGTCTATAAAATTATTAGCTTCCTCTAAAGAGAGACCAGTATCTGCTATATTTTCAACACCAGGATAAGGTGAATAAATTTTATCAGAACCTTTGGGCTCTTCTTGTTTTGTTGATTGGGATAAAGCATATGTACACTTAGAAGACCTAGACATAGCTACATACATCTCCGAATTTAGGTTTTCTATTTTATCGGGGCTTTCCTTTAAACGATTTCTCCAATAATGATTTCTCCCTTCGATATTATCCAGATCAACAATAGTATTTTCATAAGTAGCTCCTTGGGATTTATAAGCAGTTATAGCATAACCATAATCTATGGATTTTTCTTTAAACAAAGATGCTTTCCTTTTTGTTATTTCAACAAATTCTAAAATTTGTTCGTAAGTTAGCCTCTTATCTGCTAATCTCATCTTAACATTTCTTTCAATCTCGCTTTCACTAATTAGTTTATTATTATAACGATAAATGTTTTCATTTGTTTGTAAAGTAGCACTAAGTAATTTCAATGCGCTTTCTATTGGAAGTATTTTTTCTCGCCAAAATTCTTTTCTTTTCTTATACTCTAGCTTCTTTTGTTCTTTTTTAAGAGCCTCTACTCTATCATAGAGGAGATTGAATAATTCACCAGTCCTATCAAATTCTTTGACGTGATCCGGATCCTTCATATCAAAGATAAACATTATCATCTTTACTGGATCAAATATACTATCACTCTCTGTAATTTCTAAGGTATAGGGAATAAGTGATAAGTCCTTCTTCCCCAATTCAGATAGCATACGAGCAATTTGCTGTTTACCACTATTAAGTGTACCTAAAGTAAAATCATCCAAGCCAACCTTTTGTCCATTTTTAAGGGTAGTATTAACCATTTCTAATAATCCAATAGGTTCTGTCTTAATAGAATTTACAATATACTCCTGGGAATTATAAAATATTTCTACACTTTGGGAATAACCCATAAGTGTATCTCCGACGCTATATGAATATTCACCAACATCAAGACCAAGAAGGCCTCTTACCATTTTGTTGTATTGGGAAACCTTTTCATTAGACTTTGCCACTATTTTAACAAATGCCCTATTTTCTTGGTATTTTGGATCTGTATACAATTTAGTAATTATATCACCGATTGTATTTGAGTAAATGATCCCCTCCCCATCGGGACCTACTCTAGTTAGATATGACAGGGGTGAGTGTACACTGCGTATATTGTTGCGTAGCTCTGTTAATTCCTCTATTAAAGGATTATCTTTGCCCGTGCGCATTACCTCCCTTAAACCGACAGAATGCGTTACATTATGTGAACTAAAAAGGGGAGATAATTTTTGGGTTCCTGGATTTCTTAATTGTGCTGGATCCCCCATAACAATAACAGGGATCATACGGGAGTAGTATTTTACTTTCTCTATTTCTCCTGGATCCGATATCATCGATACTTCATCAATTACCCAAAGGGAAACAACAGGAACCCCGCTTTTAACTAATTTACTATACCCAGCAGTAGCTTCTATATCTTTAGTATATTCCATACCACCATGAGTATTAAGAACTAATTGTGTTTGGAAAGCTGCTTGTGTAGTAAATGTTCTAGCTTTGAAAAATTCTCTGGCATTAGGACCAGAGATATAGTCTACTAGTTTTTGATTAAATTTATTCCGAACCTGCATAGTTCGGATTGATTTAAATAGTTGCTTTCTTGCTTGGTGTGAGGGGGCAGAAATGGCAAATCCCTTACCTATTTTCTTACTATCTACTAGATATTGTAGAAAAAATTTAATAACAGAGGTTTTTCCAACTCCAGCAAATCCCTTGACAAGAAATATGTTATCCTCTCCAGTTCTATTTTTTCTGGTATCCCACCAATGATATAACTCTTCCAATAACTTTTCCTGCTGAGAAGAAAGACCTTTTGGAAATGGTATATCAATAATACATCCATCTGGAAATTTATATTGATGTTTTTCCCGAATTATTTCTACTATTTTATCTTTTGATGGCTCTACCATAAATTTAATTGATCCTCTTTAGGTGGAACTAATAATTCACCAAGTCCATACATTAATTGGCTTGTTTCGTCGCCCTGAAAAGTAAAAGGGTTTTTATCTCCATCACAGAGTTTTTCTGTCCTCTTGATTAGAAATTCTCGGAGGAGAAGATTTTCCAAAAAATTAGTATAAACCTTATGAAGGCCTAATCCAGAATAAATGAGATCTAATTCAATGTTACCTTTACCATTAGTTCTAATTAATGGTGTTCCTATTATGCCAGGAGTTAAAATCCTTCTAACGTTATACTCATAATAATAACCAACATTGTATTCTATTAGGTATGAGATTTTTTTATTAAGTATTGGTGTTACTCCGATGAAAAGATCGCTAGTTTCTTTAATACCCGGATATGAAACCACAATTTTAGAGGTAATATTTTTCATACGAGAACCACTATAAACAAAATCCTCCATAACAAATGTAGGTATTGGTACTTGGAATAAATCCATCGTTAAAATATCTAATCCACCATGTGTTTCTTTCAAAACATCATTGGTGTGTAGAAGTATAATCCTTGTTGCTATTTCTGGTTTCATTCGGTCCAGATCATTCATTTTAAATCTGGCCATAGTTATCATGGTATCTTTTCAAATAAGATTACTTTTTTCCTTTCTCTTAATGCTTTATCTATAATCTCTGCTTTATTCGGGAACACTGGAACGTATAATCTTGAAACTGTCCAGATCAAATGATAGCAATCGCTTAATATTCTTTTTACTCTCTCCGGATCTGTTTCTGACCAAGGCTTATGATCGTTAATGTATTTATTTCCATAAGAAACTAATTCTGCTGTTCTTGCCAATGCTTCTTTTATTTGAAACTTATTCCAAAGATCCGTTATATTTTTTTCCCCATCTACTAAAATTTTAAAAAAGTCTGGTGTTACAGAAGTAAAATATTCCCCTTCGCATTTTGTATCCATTAAATGTAATACCCTGGATATAAAATTACCCCATGAATTACAAATATCAGCATTAAATTTCAATCTTAGATCTTCCTCATTCCAGCTAGAGTCAGAGTAAGTGGATAATCCAGCCAAAGCGTAATATCTAACTGCATCCAGGCCAAATTTATTTAGTTGATCTATCGGGTCTATTACATTACCCTCTGTTTTGGACATTTTTTTACCATTACTATCCACTATAGTTCCATGAACTAATAATTTATTTGTTTTCCTAAAATGTAATGCATCCAACATTCCCTGGAATATAATAGCCTGAAATCTGAGATTGTCTGGACCGCATATTTGGATGATATTAGTATCTTCGTGATTCCACAATTCGTTTGCTGCAATAACATAATTAAGTAATGCATCAAACCAAACGTATATGACATGTTCAGGATCATCAGGTACTTCAACACCCCATGGGCATTTTGCTTTTAGTCGGGATATTGAAATATCTCCGGTCTCTTCGATCATATTGATCAATTCCCCCCTTTTATATTGAGGCTCTAGAAAAGATGGACTATTTTTAAGCCAAGTTAGAAGTTTTTCTTTGTGATCTCCAAGCCTAAAGAAATAATTTTCTTCTTCAACCTCATCTAAAGTAAGTGTATGATGATCCGGACATTTACCATCAACAAGTTCTTTATCCTGCTTAAATGATTCACACCCCACACAATATAGAGATTTGTAAGGCTTTTTATAAATTTCATTACGCCCCATAAAAACATGCCAAAATCCCTGGACAAATTCATGATGTTTTGGATCTGATGTTAAGTAGAAATTGTCATACTTAATATCAAACTTACCACAAAAATCTTTCCATATAGGTTCTAGGGTCTTAATATACTCATGTGGTGTAATACCAAGCTCGTCTGCTTTTTGTTTTATTTTTGTACCATGGCAATCTAATCCAGTATTAAAAAAAACTTCATTATTTTCCAGCCTAAAGTATCTGGTGATAGCGTCACCTAATACAAATTCGAACATATGACCTATATGAGGTATAGAATTTGCATATGGTAAAGTAGTTGTTAAGAATATTTTTCCCATTTATATTTTATTAAGTATTTCGTTAAGTTTAATTTTTTCGGCAGGAGTAGGCTTTCTTATTGTCCAATCAATAAAAACAAGGTAAATCTCATTATCATTAGCAGTAAATATACCTTCCTCCATGCCATTTGCAATACCTTTAATAGCCCGGATTTTTTTATAAGTTCCTTCTATTAATAATGTTTTTCCTTTTAGCCTATGATCATTAGATTCATATATAGCCAAACTTAAATTGTTATCCCCGTATGTAGATGCAATATGACTCATGATCGAATAAATAGTTTATGTTCTTTTGATGAGATAACCTTATCTTCAATGAAATCTAAATCGTCATCTTCTCCAACTTGAATATTACATTCATACAATTCGGCTCTCCAAGTAACTAAGAATTGGTCAGATTGACCAATTCTTTTATAGTTAAAGCTATCAATACTGGATCTTCTCCCGGTTTGGCTAAATCCATTATGATCTGTTATTCGGGTCTTACATAATAATCTTCCAACTGGAATCTCTCCTGAGATTATTTGTTTAAGCTTTACGTTCCTTGTTGGCATATTAATGTCTATTATAATAAATTCTAACAATCTTATATTCTACATCAGGATTTCCAACTTGCGGTATAAAATCAAGTTCCTCCTCCAGTTCTACCTCCATCTTAGCAGTTAAATACCCACCTATTCGAAGAGTCAAAAGATACTTATTTGTATTGTCTATTTTTTTCCAATTGAATAAATCCGCGCTATCAAATTGCTCAGTTTTACTAGTACCATCATCAGGATTAGTGGTCCTAATTTTACCATATATCCCGCCTTTGTCAAAAGTAGGATTAATTATTTCTCTTAGAGTAAGTACTTCTATTGCCATGTTATTTTTTAGTAAAAATGTAAATGATATTCTTTTCCTTTTCCATACTTCGAGAAAGAATAGTTTTATGCTTAAATTTTTTCACTGGAAACATGCCTAAAATTTCTTTACTTGCGTGTGTTTTTTCATTACCTACAAAAATGTATTTTTCTACACTATCATCAAAGATAAGGGTCTCATCAACACCTAAAGCGTTGCCTTCTGTCATTCCCTCTTTCCACTTTTGTGTAACCCAGCATGCTATAACAACTTTAGGCTTATATTTTTTAATAGCTTCAAGACCATCAATAAGTTCTACATCATCACCATATGTGATAACAGGTTGTCGCATTAAGCTATAATAGGCTTTAATTTCTGGTAATTCCTGCATTTTGTTATCAGTTCTGGGAATTCCCAAAAATCGTCCAATACATCCATTACCTGAACCTATTTCAATAGCAGACTCTCCTGCTATTTGGTCCTTTAAGAATTTAATTAATTCCTGTGTTGGTAATTGATAGATTGCATGCTTATGACAAAATAGGGTAAGTTGATCTTGAGAAAATCTATTTAATACCTCAAATGGCAGATTATTAATCTTGCCGTCTGTTAGAAGAAGACTTTCTAATTCGCTAATATCCGTTTTTAAGATTGTTGAGTACATTAAGCATGTTATTTCAATATACAAAAGTAATGAAAAGTTTCCGAATAAAAAAATTCTATCTGTTAAAGAAAATATAAGATAAAATTAACAATATATAGATGGTATGAAAAATCTAGAAATTTATGAGTCTTTTGGTAAAAGATCCGTTGTACTGGAATCTAGGAGGAAATTAACCATTACCTTTGATGTCCAAGGGGGAAAAATTAAGAATATAGTAAATAATAGTGGCGTTAGATTTCCTTATATGGAAAATGAGCATTATAATAGAAATGTTGAAATCTGGTGTTGTAATAATAATTTTACAATGGATGGAAAAGATATGTGTCCAGAAAAAAAAGTATTTGGTATTAAACAAAGCCAAATACCAAAGGGTCACGAATTAAGAACTATATTCAAAAATAAGTTTAGATAATGATAAATCTTGAGATATTTGAAAATTATACTGAAATGGATCGCGGTAAATTTAATAAAGCCTTTGATCTAGGAGATGGCTGGATTTTAAAATCTCCATTAGATAGGAATGAAACAGCGTATCTAAATAAAACGACTAAAGGTATCTTAGCAGATTTTAAAAGACATATTAAATTTATGTCCAAATTTCCGGAATTCTTTGCCGAGGTTAAGTTATTAAATAAATATAGGGCTGTACAAGAAAAATTAGATTTGGAGCAATCTAAAAAGGAAATAATATATCTCCATAAAGTTTTGGGTAAAGGCCCTTTTGGATATTTAGAAGATGATGTTGATAATGTAGGTCTTATCCAATATCTTTACTATAGTACGGATGAATTGGAATGGCTTGAAGAATACCTTAATACTAATCCCTCTGATTCTATTACTCTTAAATGGTATAAATTTATCATGGGTATAAAATCTAAATTTGGTAATATGCCGTTAGACCTACATTGGGACAATATGGGAATTGATAAGAATGGTAATATCAAATTGTTGGATTTTTAGATACCATCATGCTATCTAAAAATATTCTTTATCTTGCTTTGAAGTATTCAACCTTCTTTACCTGATCAAGACTTACTTCCCACATAGTTGCTTGTACATAAGGAAGCTTACTTCCAGGTTCTTCTATAATTTTGTCCCATTTCATTACGACATTATTTCCTTGTACCTCCCACGGAAACTCAACTTCTTCTATTGGAATAAAATCATTTTCTAAAATAGTAGATTCTTTTTCTATAGATCCCTGATCCCCTGTATTTAAAATAATGTGCCAATTTTCAAAATCGGTAAGTAGTACTTGGGATGAATCAATTTCTATTGTTAGTCTTACTCCCTTTTTACCCTTCTCGAGATGCCCACTTTTCCTCAGATCCGGTTTTTTAGAAAAGTCACCATAATTATACCAAGCCCATACTGGATGTATTATCCCCTCCGGGGGAGGACCTATCCTTTTTATCATTTCTTTTTCCATCCAAGAATATGGTTGTAAGAAAAAGGAATCAATGTACTTAGGATCTGCAAGAAAAACACCAGACCTAATTGCCTGATGCCACGATTCCTCTGCCTGTATAGACCAAAGAGTTAATTTCATTTACCTAATATTTTATTAATCCGAAACATGGACCTTTACTGGCTTTGATTTTATTACAACTACACTAACATCCTGTGTAAAAGACCCTGTTACAAGATCCCCTATATTATATAGTTTTGAAAATGTTAAAAACCCAGATTTTGATGGATCTCCATATGCCTGACAGTCATATCCATATATCATTCCTTTTTCTAATGTATCAATAAAAGGTTTAGACAATATCTTAATACTGTCTAAATTCTTTTCTCTAATACTACTGGTCTCAACTTTTGGATTCTGACAGCCAATCAATAAAATTAAAGGTGATAAAAATAGTAACGTCCTCATCTGATTAATTTTTAACTGGTATTGGATTTGTTAGTATTTTAGCTATCTCAATTGATTTATTTTCACCAATCGGTAATCGGACAAGATCATTTTTATGATATAGAATAGTTGTTGTATATTGTAAGCTATCATTAGAATTTAATGCAGAAACAACATAATAAAACATTTGTCCTTCCGGATAATTAGGTTCCTCAGGCTCTATTTTAACTGTGTCAAAAACCTTTATGTGTTCAACGATAGGTTCTGGCTTATTTGCTAATTTTTTTTCCAGGTTCTGTATATTACATTGTTGGACAGCCATTATAAATATAACCATTATGGTTGTAGCAATTCGACCAGCATTGGTAAATCTAAGGTCCATATATTATTTTTTATTTTTAGTTTCCAATGAAAAAAGACCAATAGCTATTATAAATCCCAATAAATAAAAACTTAAAACCCTTATAGGGTGTCCAAAAGTAATAGAATTAAGATCTAATTGATCAAATCCAATTATACCAGTACCTATTAAAAATCCCACAAGAAGTATTGTTACTATGTAGTATACTGATGAGCTTAGATTTTTCATAATTATTGGAATTGATCGCATTATTAATTATTTTAACAAAAATAACAAATTGTTTTTGTATAAAAAAATTTAGGGCGTTAAAGATATTATAAGATTATTTACCTATATTTTAAAATATCCTCTAATTATGGCTTAGGCTTTAATAGATATCCTCCCTCCTCCTCATTATTGAAATATGGATCGTTAAATTCAAATGGATATCCATCCACATCAATAAAATCGGGAAATGCTGTTACTGTTCCTTCGAATAATCTATTCGATAATGAATAATTACTATCCGATCCGTGCGTTGATAAAACAATTGCTTTATCCCCCGTTTTTAATTGCTTTGCTTCCTCTAGTGTATATCTAATACCATTATTAAAAGCATCTTCGTAATTTTTATATCCGAATTTCATTTGATTAATGTTTGTTGTTTTATAATACTTGTATAACAATACCGTAGACCTGTTTGGTCCAACCGTTTATATGACCATGATTGTTTCCAATCTGAAGACCCTGTATATCATTCTTTGCCTTAACTAAGTGGGTGAACATACGTCCATGTACTTTACAATATACTATATCGTCTACATTACAGTCTTCCCACTTCTTAACTGGTGCTAATAAGTGTTTTTGTCCTGACTTAATCTTGGGAGTCATGGAATTCCCTTTCTCTGATGTTTCAAAGGTCTCACCCTTTTGTAACTTTTCTATTTTCCACCTCATTGTTTGTGTGTTTTGTTTCTGCCCTTCCTGGTTCTAGGTAATCACAGAGCTGTGACATGTGTTCCTCAATTTTACTTGCTTTGTCTAACCAAGCTTTCATTACATTGGGGTCTATTGTTTTGATAGATTGAGCTGCCTGTGGTTTTTTTGATTCCTGTACCATAGTTAGATTTATGTAGTTCCTTGATCTGGTATTATACAAACAATTATGCCTATTATTTTCAATTTCCTAATTTATTAGCAGGCAAGCTCTGATCATTCTTGTCCAAATATTTTTTGGCAGTATCTAAAAGACAATCTACAGACTCTTCTTTTATAAGACCTATTCTATAAAATATCATGGCTTGGTATTCTAATGCTCCATAACAGGTCCTTTCTGTATTATGACAAATATGGGAACTTTGCCCAGTTCCTAGATATGCCTGTATTTCTGACATTCTTCCTGGGGATAGAATCAATTGTTTCCCGTCTGTTCGAAAGATGCAGGATTTACATTTTTTAGTATTACAATTCTCCCTTGCTAGGAAATTCCCCTTTTGTGGTTTTTTCTTTCTCATCAATCAATATTTTTCGAGCCCGATATTTTTTATAACTTCCAAACCACAAATAAGCATTAAATAACCAAATTCCACAAAGTAATATTCCCATATTATAATATTCGTATACTGCTAGTAAGAGACACCATAATATTAATAATAAACACCAGAATGGTTTATTTTTCTGCGTTAGTAAACAAGCCGCAGTTACCATAAACATAAATATCAATGATTGGAATTGGTTCATATTAGTTTCATCTGTTTTAATTCGTTTGTTTGTATCCTTTCCCAAAATTCATTCCACCAATCTATTTCACGATAGTTATCTTCTTTTGTATTATAGGCAAAAACACCAGTTCTCCATTTACCATCTTTTAAGTGATAGATAGTAAAAACTGATTTATAGTGATCATCAATACCTTGTTCTGGCCCATTAAATCTATCGAGCCCCCAAATAAATTCCACCGGTTTTTGTTCCTTACAAATTTTTATAACTGCATCCAAAGTTTCTGATGGTGTTAGTAAAAATGAAGCAATACTAATCCCATCCGAATTTGCTGTTCTGAACATTCCAGGTGGTGGATGTATTCCTTCCTCGTCAATGGAAATTCTTAGAAATTCTAAAAATGTAGTTTCCAGCATCTTCGTTTCTTCTTTGTTTTCTATAATATTTTCCATCTGTTTATTTTTACTTAATGAGCTCAAAACGAGTTACCCCACAAACATAATCCCTACCATAACTGTCTTCAATACATCCTCCTGATAAGAGAAGATGTCCATGAATAGATAATGTTAATGTATCTGGTTGTTTTAACTGATAATAGACCTTAATAGTATATTCGGTTTTTTTGGGTGTCCATAATAATAGAATAATCATTGCAGAAACCCAAACAAATATAACAATCGAAATTAATATTTTCTTACCCACAAGAACAATTATTTAATTATACAAATATAATGAATTGTTTTTGAATAAAAAAATTTATTTCTGCTATTTTTTAAAGGAATACTGGGGTTGGAAGTTTTGGGACGTGATGTGCTTCGTTTATTAGCTCTTTTATACATTCTGGCATTTTACCAACATCCTGAAGGGATCTCAGGGTTAATGGATTTTTTTCACCAAACGTATAATGATGCTCTCCATAAGAAGTAGGAGATGTAAATACTCTACCCTGGCACAAAATATCAAAGGAGATGCCATTATTATTATTGCGATAGGTATTTTTCTTAAATGTCTCGTTTTGAAAATAAAGATGTAATCCGCCATTCATGGTAGTTTCATAAAGGAAATCCGAAATGTCCAGGCCATTAGATTTTAAGAATTTAATAAATAATGGAACAGATTGATCAGTATTTGCTATATCTAAACAAAATAGATTACTCTCCGAAATAAAAAGAGCCAAACAATTATAGTCGGGGTCTTTACCTTCTAATATGTCTTCGTCCATATCTTCAACTTTCGAAGCAAACTTAAGCCCACTATTAATCTGATGGAGATACATTCCAATAACGGGAATACCCAAAGAATTCCATTTTTTTGCAAGTGTTAAGTTCATGATAGTATCTCTATATATCAATTATGGAAATAAAAATATTAGATATATAAATCATGGAGAAACTAAAGAAGTTTGCGGAGTTTATAAATGAATCCATGTTTAATATTAAGGATGAGGATTTTGAAAAAAGTGCCTCCACCATGGCAGGATTACTACAAAAATACAAAAATGTTAAAGAACTACCAAAAGGTTCAAAAAAAGGGCCCGAAGTTTCTAGCTGGTTAAGAGTTGCGGGTGCTCAACCTGGTAATAATTGGTGTATGGCGTTTGTGTATGGAATTTTTGATGAATTGGCAGGTCATTTAGGAATAACTAATCCATTACCAAAAACAGCAGGAGTTATGGATCATTGGGATAAAGCAGATCCTTCCATAAAGATTAACGTCAGCGACACAAAAACAAATCCGGACCTACTGAAGCCAGGTATGATCTTTATTATGCACAGGGCGAAGGCTCATGGACAAAAAAATCTGGGTCATACAGGTATAGTTATATCTGTAGACCCAGTTAAAAAGTCTTTTGTATCAATAGAGGGAAATACCAATGATATGGCATCAGGCCAGGGTGGTAGAGTAGGAATCAATACAAGAAGACTCGATGATCCCCTATTAATTGGATTTGTAGATTACTTTAAATCTTCTAGAGGACCTGAATTTGAAGAAGCCTTAAACAGGGAATTTACAAACGCACTTGGCGATGATATCGAAAGACTCAAGTATAAAAATCCAATAACCCATTCAAGCTAACCCCTTATTGGACCTGCAACCCTTCTTCCTGTAATTGATTGACTCTCGAGAAAAGAAATCCTTTTCTCGAGAGTTTTAATATATTGTAAAAGTGCAACAAATCCTTCTTGAGAATGGTCAGGGTCCTCGATCATTCCTAATATGTCTTTTTCTAATTGCTTATCCATTATTGGAATTCTGTTTTTACAACACTATTAATAATATAACTAGTTTTCTTAACCATTTCTGGCCCTAAGGAGTTAACTATACAATTATAGTCATAAAGATGTCGGGTATCATGATATATTCCAACCCCTATAGTTACAAAACCATCTCTTCTACATTTTTCTACTATTCTTTTTAAGTTATCTACATCCCTTTTACTGCCATAAGAATTTCCACAAGGCTCTCCGTCAGAAAGAACTATAAAAATAATGTTATCCTCTGTGTATTCACGAACCTTCTCATAAATAGCTTCAATAACAGGTCCATCATAATTTTCACTCTTAGCCCTCATTGTTTCAATAGAATCATTGAAATTGTCATGATATGGATCCTTATAGACATAGATCACTGGATGGTATCCACCGCTATGGCCGTAAACACTTAACTTATTTTTAGGTAAAATTTCGCTGAAAGCCAAATACATAGTTTTCACAACATCAATTGCACATTTCATTTTTCCTCCCATACTACCAGATTCATCAACAAGTATAACTACACTGAAAGGCTTTGTTGTTTGATTTGGTTCAACCTTATAATAAATATTAAGGTTCCCTGCAATAACTTCTCCGACCTTCCGTTGGTCAAATTTACCAGCTCTTAATGAATTTAAACGGTCTATACTAGGATCGAAATTAATATCTAATAATTGAACTAATGTTTTTGCATTCCTTTCTTGTTCTGCTGTAAATGGTTTTATTGAAGGGGATCCCTTAGGATATTGCCAGGTAGTATTTCTTTTTAATTCCCCACTAATATTAGGTGCTTGTGGCTTTTCTCTTTTTTTAGTTTCTCCTAAAGTACCAGATAGAATTTTTTCTATTCTCCTCGTTAATTGTTCAGCAGTCTCTTTTTTAGGTTTAGATTTTTTACTATCCTTATCATTTTTATCCTCTCCCTCTTTTGGATCAGAATCACCCTCCCCATCACTACTTGTTGATTCCTCCTCTGGAGGGGGAATCTTAACCATTATATCAGTAGTTAAAATTGTTTCGGTGTAATGTAGGAATAAGGATCTATATTCTTTTTCCTGTCTAATCAAGGTTTCCAAAACTGCTCTCTGTGAATCCTTGTTACAAACAGCAAATTTATCATCGCTAAATCCCCAAAAGCCTTTTCTTGTAACAATTTTTGGATCTTGTGAAAGAGCTTCTATTAATCCATATTCCTTCGATTTAACAAGAAAGATATCTATAAGCTTAGAACCTGTGTAATAACTCAGGTCCTTATGCTTATGGATATCATATTCTACATCCATCCCAGTATGAACGTCTGGATGGTCTATAATTAAACCCTTATATCCTCCATAGAAGGATGACTCCCATTTCGTGGAGCTAAAAATATTATCTTTCCTCATCTTATTGGGTTTAATTAATTAAGCATCTTCGTCATCTTCATCATCTCCATAATCTTCATCATCTCCATAATCTTCATCAGGTTCAGGTATAGGAGAAATAACAGGGATAGATTTAGCACCCTTTGTAGATAAAATGGATTCAATAGATTTTAATCCTTCCTTCGAAGCTAATCCCTTACATAAAGTGTAATATCCATCATAGATGGTAAATCCATCCTGTACAAGGGATGTAATAAGCTTCAAGTGACGGAAGCTTAATCCAAAGCTAATAGTAAATTCTTCGTTAGCTTTGTTGATTTTTTCATAGATGTCAACTATTACAGTAATATCAGTGAAAGCTACCCTTGGGTAAATGTATTTAAGGATCTTTTCAATTTGATTCTTTTTTAAAGAATCCATTTCCAATAGCATAAATCTATCCAAAAGAGCTCTATCAATTTTAGACGTGCCTGAATATTGGCTACCAATATTTGCGGTGGCAAAAAATACACAATTTGGATGAATAGCAATTGGGGCCGAATCATTGAATGCATATTCCATATTAAGCTCTCTTCTAAAATCTAAACATGGAAAGAGTAAGTTATTAGCTTGTAGGGATGCCCGGCTTAGCTCGTCCAATAAAACAATACCCGGTTTTTGTATTACTTCAGAAAATCTAGACTTAATGAATTTAGAAACTGTAACACCATCCTGGACTTGGATAGTATTCGTTCCAACTAAACCCATAATTGGATCTGTCATAGTACCCATGTCAAAAATTGTTAATGGAATCCCCAAATGTTTAGCCATATGGTAAACTAATTCGGTTTTACCAAATCCAGTTGGTCCTAATAGGAGTGTATTTTCCTTTTTAAGAATGTTCCTCCTTAGAATTTGATAAGTACCTTTATGGATTTTAAAAAATCCATCCAAAGTAATAAATCCATCAGTATCTGCAGTTGGGGTTTTTTCTCTTCCAACTAAGACCTCCGCTTTTTTTCGTTTAGTCGTCTTAGTTTTACTAACTGCTGGTGCGGGAATGCTATTCAGATCACGGTCAACCCAGGCAACAACTGATTTTGGAGTAGGAGTACCCTTTTTTGCAGAGGGGGGAGCTACTTTTTTTACAGTTGTTGGTGCTGGAGCAGCCTTCTTGGTAGCGGGTACCGTCTTGACGGATTCCGCCCGTCTTGTTTTAATTAATCTTGGCATAGATAAGTTTATTTAAATGTTAACTTTTTATTGGAATTCTGTTTTGACAACCTTGTTGATAATATGGCTAGTTTTTTTAATCATCTCATCACCAAGACTTTTAATTACACAGGAGTAATTATATAGATCAGGATCGTTGAAATGTAATATACCCAAACCAACTGTTACAAATCCATCTCTTCTGCATTTTTCTAAGACTTTTTTCATTGCAGATACAGCCTCTTCTCCACCATAACCGCTGCCACAAGGCTGCCCATCAGATAGAGTAATGAAGATAATATTATCATCAGTCATTCCCCTAACCTTATCATAAACTGCTTCTATAGCTGGCCCATCATAGTTAGAGTCACGGGCATCAATACTTTCGATCCTTTCTTCAAATCGTTGATTGTATTTGTCTTGATAAACAAATACTTCAGGTATTTCGTCGCCGCTGTGTCCGTAGACGTAAATTTTATCCTGTGGAAGTATTTCGGAGAAGGCTAGGTATAGGGTTTTTAGAATGCTCTTACTATAATCTATTTTATAGTGCTCGCTCATACTACCTGACTCATCTTGTAGTATTACAACACTAAATGGCTTAGTTGTTTGGTTCTCTTCGTGTGTATAATACACATTCATATTACCAGGAATAACTTCAGCCACCTTTCGGGGATCTAATTTGCCCATTCTTAGTGAATTAATTCTATCAGTCGCAGGATCAAAGTTGATGTCTAAGAGTTTTACAAGCCTATTAGCAAAAGCATACTCATTATCGCTAAACTTGCATTTTACTCGATCCCTCGGATGTATGAATTTGGTATTTTTAACTAAATTACCGTTCAGATGATGACTAACGATTTCTCTTTTCTTGATATCCCCTAAGAAAGCTCTAAGATCTCCACGGGCCCTTTTAATTTCTTCGGTCCTATTAGAAATCTTATTATTTAACTTCCCCTCCATACGTTCAGGATTTCTAGTACCATCATCCTCCGCTTCACCCTCGGTTTCTTCTCCATCTTCGTCACCATCCTCATCTCCGGAACCCCCCGAACCTTGGCTCTCCTCCTTTTCTTTCTCTTCTTTGTCATTTTCACCAGAACCGCCAGAACTATTTTCTGTCTGCTCCTCTCCTTCCTCATTGCCCTTCTCCTTTTTCTGTTTACCAGATTCACCCTTTTCACTTTGTTCGTCATCATTCTTCTCTCCCTCTTGTTCTCCAGTACCAGATCCCATTGGGGGTGGTTTAGGAGAACTCGGGGGAGGAAGAGGAATACTGATTTCTGCAGTTTTTATTACTTTAGCATAGTTGATAAAAAGAGCTTTATGTTCAGGTGATAATTCACAAATTTCGTCAAAGACTTGCTCTAAGGATTTTTTTGTTACCATCAATACCTCTTTCTTCATCCAAAAAGAAGATATTTCCGTAACTTGAGCATTATTTGCTAATCTATCAAAAAAATTAAACTCCTTTACTTTTAGAAGAAAAATCTTCATTAGCTTATCCCCGGTCCACCAGCTTAAACCCATGGAATCTTTTACTTTTACGTCCAACTGATACGATACCTGAACTTCCGGATGATCGGTAATCAAATTATAGTAGCCCCCATAATAGGAGGTTTCCCACTTGGAGCTACTATAATAATTTGGTGTAGTTGGCGCATAGAACTTTTTAACTTTGTTTGGCTCATAGAACCTTTTAACTTTGTTTTTGTCCATAAATTATTTTTTGTGTGAGGAAAGAATTGAGTCTATTGATTTTAGGCCTTCTTTACCTGCTAGTCCCTTACACAAGGTGTAATAAGAATCATAGATAGTAAATCCGTCCTGCACAAAAGAAGCTACTTCCCTTAAATGACGGAATGAAAGACCGAAGCTAATTGTGAAATCCTCATTAGCCTTGTTGATTTTTTCGTAAATAGAAACCATTGTGGAAATATCATCATCACTAACTGAAGGGTAAGTGTATTTGATAACTTCTTTTATCTGACCTGTTGCTAATGTATCCATTTCAATAAGGATAAAGCGATCAAGTAATGCACGGTCCATTTTATTTGTACCTGAATACTGACTACCTATATTAGCTGTTGCAAATATTACACATTCAGGATGAAGCTTAATAGGTTCTGAATCATTGAATGCGTATTCCATGCTTAATTCACGCCTGAAGTCTAAGCATGGAAAAAGCAAGTTGTTAGCTTGTAGGGATGCACGGCTTAGCTCGTCCAAAAGAATAATACCAGGCCTTTGTATAGCAGAAGAGAAACGGGATTTAATAAATTTAGAAACAGTAACACCATCTTCAACTTGAATAGTATTAGTTCCTACAAGGCCCATAATCGGATCTGTCATAGTACCCATGTCAAAAATTGTTATAGGAACCCCCAAGTGCTCTGCCATATTGTGGACAAGCTCTGTTTTACCATAGCCAGTAGGCCCAAGGATTAACGTGTTCTTTTTCTTTTCTATGTTCCTACGAAGGATTTTATATGTCCCTTCATGGACCTTAAAAAATCCGTTCAAGGTAACAAATCCATTAGCATCTTTTCTTGGAACAGGAATTGTTTTTGCTTCTTTAACTGATGCTACTACGGATGCTACTGCAGCAGCCTTTGCAGTGGAGTCTTTTGCTCCCTCCGTTATTTGGAGATCCGCATCAATAAACATTTCCTCTTTGGATTTTACCGTGATACTTCCCGGTGACATTGGTGTTGCTGGTGTTGTTGACATTGTTAATTTGTTTTGTTTGTTTATAAAAAATGAATTTGTTTGTTATTTCGAATCTATGATGTCCTGTGCTTCTGCTATAAGCTGGTTTTGTTCCATATACCGACGCAGTTGAACTAATTTTGCTTGTAATATCCAGCAATCTTCCTTGAGCTGCTCTGTTTCCCTTTCTTTATGTTGCTCTTTCTGAGCCTTTTTCATAGCTCTCTCCCTTTTGAATTCCTCTGGCGCTTTTTCAAGAACCATAGTTTCCATGAGCTCAGCTATGAGTTCTGCTGCTTGCCCCTGATGTGGCAATCCTTCAAGTCCTTTGATAAGCATATCAAAGTCTTCTTTCGTAAACTTAATGTCTTTTAGATCCATATTGTTTGTTATTTAATTGTTTCAAATTTTGGGGTTTGTCCATTGTCATAAATAATGGTCATATAAAAATTACTTCCGGTGTATAAAAATTTTGCATCTATTACCACAAAAGTGGGATTTTTATCTTGCCATTCATCAACCTCTTTTTGTAGATCGTACATATCATGTCCCCTCAATAATTTTATCCTTTTCATCTATTATTTTATTTGGCTAAAACTAGGAAGTGTACCGTCATCATAAACTATAGTTGTTACGATATCCTCGATACCCTTGTTACTGGTAGAAGAATTTGCAGAGAGTACTTCAAATGTTGGATTTTCCTCCTGCCATTTAGCTATATCTTTTTCTATATAATACGCAAGATTCCCCGAAAACAATTTTACCCGTTTCATATTAACTATTTAATTGTTCCGAAAGGTGGAGCTTCTATAGTGTAGACTACACTTAATAACGCTTCCTCTTTGGTAAGTGCTATTGAAGTGTTTTCAATAACAAAGGAAGGATTCTCTCTACACCACTTATCCAACCTCTCCTGTATATCTTCTCGAACATTATAGATGCCTGGTTTTTTATTAGCACCACGGTCGTACATGTCCGATGCAAAAAGAATTACCTTCCTCATTAGTTTAGTCTTTTCATATAATGACAATATCTACATTCAACTAGAAATAAAATTTCGCTTAAAGCAAAAGGCCATATCAAAAGTCCAGAAGAAAGATCTAAAAGATCTAAATCCTTAAAAGGTCGTATTCCGTGGAATAAAGGAATAAAAAATTATAAAAATCTTACACAAATCGAGAAGATTTTACTTAAAAATTCCCATATTCAACCTGAAAAACCTTAATTCCCAGTTCTCTCCAAGTTCTTACTACTTGGTCCCTATCATCATATACTGCAATTATATTATATTTACCAAAAAGCACATTTTCATAAATCTCCTTTTTTATCAAAGAATCCTTTCTATAATCATCCTTTGGCCTCATAAAAAGACCGTCATATTCTAATCCATAGAATTGTAACCATTCTTCCGTCTTTGTTCTTGCAGATTCATCTCTTCCGGAGACAAAAATAACTTTATCTCCATTCTTTTTATGTAATTTGATTTGTCGTGCTATTACGATATCAATATCATCCTTATCTACTTGAAGCCAATCAAAAGGACCTCTTTTATTTGACATATGGGCAGTAGTACCATCAATATCAAAAATATAGGCATCGGGTAATTTAGGATCGAATATGGGCTCTTTGTAAATCTTAGCTCTTTTACTTATATGGGTGAAATTAAATGAAGCCAAAAGATTTTTGTAATCCTTGAACATTTTCTTTATAACAGCCTCACCCACCTTTTTTTCCCTTGCATTATCCCTCTCAATAGCCTTATCTATTGATATGTCAAATATTTGATACTCAACATCTGCTACTTCCTCAACCATTTTAACAAGTTGCATTATGTAGCGGGATTTCAAATTGGTACTATCGATTATTACGTTTTGTTTGTATCTTAATGCGGTCAACACAGCATCTCCTACCATCTCGGTTATCATATCCTCGATCTTAGGCTCGCATACTGGTGCATCTTTCGTCATAAATCGAAAGTCATCCCTATTGATTCTTGTCCAATTTGGATTATTTTTAACATACGCCTTAGCCCATGTGGTTTTCCCGCTCGCAGGTATTCCCACTAGGAATTTAACCTTCAGTCCATCCTTTTTCATCTTTAATTAGGGTTACTCCTTATTTGTTGTTTATACCAACCTATTTTTCCAATTAGCCTCTTCGGCATGGATTATTGTAACGATAGAATTGGTGCCGTACTCCCCTTTTGGTACCAGCGTTTTGAAAAAATTAAAATCATCTCGTGTAATAACTTTATCTATTACATCTTCATATTGCTCATTGAGGGATTTGGAAGAATCTAGACCTGTCATCCAGTTATCCTTTTTGCCCTTTTTCTTAATTATCTCGATCATCTTATCAACAATCCTTCTTTGGTCCGAAACATTAAAATTACTTGTTTTTTCAAGAAGTGTGGATTTCTCTGCTATGTCTCCACCGTGTTTAGTTTCAATTTTAATTACGTAACCCATTGTTGTTTGTTTTATTGTTAAAATTTGTTGTTTGTTTGTTCTCTAAAAAATCTTTGATATTCTAATAATTGATCGTATGTTTCAATAGAATCATCTATAAGGTCCTCCAAATCTTCCTGGTCCGCTACCTTAAGTTTAAAATTTTCGATAAATCTTAGTATCTCTCCGCAATACATGCAAAGACTAAAATCACCTTCTTTAGGTTTCCTATCATCGTCAGCCGCAGATGTTGCTACATCTAATTCATGTTTACATGCTGGACAATGTTGTAAATCATACGCAAATGAGTTACTCTTTGACTTGGCGCTATCTCCCATCGTATATAGTTTGACTCCCTAAAATTTTTTTTTGGAGTGTTTAAAAATCTTCGAAACTTTCCTTATAAAGGCTGTCTGACTCTTCATCAGCAAAAGTAAACCTGCCATCTTGTACTACAAGCATTTTTACCTCTTCGAGCTTCTTAATAATCTCCTGCTTCTCATCTTGTATCTTTTTTGGAAGCACTGCAGTTTTTTCTGCTGCATCGATATAGGCTAATCGAATGATATTATTATTTTGGTCGCTCATACTGATATTATTTACTCAATGAATTAATTTATGTAAAAGTAATGAAAAATTTCAAAATAAAACAAACTAAATTGTTAAAAAAGCGTTAAAGAGTTCTTTTGGGTTTTTTAGTGTATTCCTCACACAAAAATAGTAGAAAAGCTTGTTAAAGGGTTAGATAAACTCCAATATTACATGGAAGACCCCAATACTTATACGCTTTCCTACTACTTAGTTATTTATTTCTATTCTTTATGTATGTTCCAGCTCAAAAAGAAATTCCGTCCCTTGATCAAGTACCCTGGTATAGCTATTAGATTGAACGAATATTTTGTACTGATTCATCACTTCCGGTAAGCTTAGTGGAGATACCCCGCCCTTAGTTCCAAAAGGAACACCAAGTTGTTCACGGCACCAATTAGTATCGGCATTTGCTTCGCCTGTTACTTTGTCTACGAAGATCACTTCTTTATTGGCCTGGATAATTTCGCGGTTTGCTTTTCCGTCTGCCGTTCTTTCAATCAATTGGTAAAAACCTCTGCCTTTTTTGTAGGTAGCTCCTGAATCTTCTACAAATTTTTTGATAACCGTTGCCTCAGCAACTGTCATTACCTGAAATTTGGAAAGTAGCTCAATCTTTTCGGCTGATAGGGAAGATGTTCCTGATGTAAGGCCGCGGAGTTTATTGAACATTGCCTTCAGTGCAATATTGCCGGTGAATGAAGGGTCTGTTTTTTGGTAGTCATCGAGCTGACCAGCTTGTTGATAGGCAATAGCATTAATGTACGTAACAATGTGTTGGAATTGTGAAAGATCCAATTTTGTACCGCCTGTCATTTTTGATATGCCTTCGTAAAAATATGTGCTGGTCCGATTTCCCATTGCCTGGACTCCATAAACTGGGATTCCCATCTCATTCAAGGCTTTTGCTTCTTCTTTCCAATCATGGATACAAGTTTGTATAGAGCCGTCGTATTTGGAACGTACCTGGTATCCCTTATTATGTGGGGTTTCATCCCCAATCATTACGAATGCTCGTTTGTCTGCTTTCCAGGAAAGGTTCCTCGCTGTATGCAATGCCAATTCATAGCATTCGGGAGAATCCCCACCGCCACGTGGTGAATCCTGATCTATGAATTTTTTGATCTTTGCTACATCGGATGTAAAATCCATAACCAACATATGATTAGGAGCATCGCAGTAGTCATTCATTATGATGATGGAAAAACGGATACCCGGCAGGTCCTTAGATAACCGGTCTACCATTTCTTTTGCTTTTGCCCGTACCTGCATACGGACTGCGGCCATACTGCCAGTATCATCAAAGGATAGGCCTAAATCTATTTGTGGTGTTTCCATAATAGTCCCCTCCTTTACTTTTTGGCAGTTGCTTTCTTTGCCACCACCTTTTTAGGTGGTACTGCAGCAGAAGCGGCTACGGGTGAAGATTTAGTTGATGTCATTTCATCGCCGCGGCTGACCAGCTCATTAAGTAAGTCCTGAATAACATGGTCATTCATGAGACCGGCATATTTGGCCAAAAATTCCGTATTTGTTTCTTTGGCAGCAAATATATTGCTCATATAGTTTTTGGTATTTAACAGCAAAGCCCGGCGGATATGATGCGAATGCATGTCCTGAATTTTGATCAGACCGTCTGTTTTTGAATTATAATACCCCCGCGGCGTTAGAGAAAGACCGGTTAAAGCAAGACCCAATGTTTTGGCGACTGCTTGTAGTTCTTCAATGGTTCCAGTAAATTCCCGGCCATTTGAAAATTTGTGCGTTAAAACCTTTGTTGTGTCCATAAAAAATTAATGATTTTTTGTGAATACAAATGTAAATAAAAGTTTCAAAATAAAAAAATACTAATTGTTAAAGAAAATATAAAATTTAAAAATTTTCAATGGACCTTTTTAGCCTCTGCGATATTGTTTCACCATTCCCACGAACTTTATTTGCTGTTCTTTGGTCTTTTGCCATAGCATCTAATGGAACTTTATTTAAAAGAGCCCACATTTTTTCTACCTGTGAGGTTTCATCCCTAGAAACTAAAGAATTTGGTGAATTAATTTTCTCTTTATATGCCATTAAAAATTCGATTATTTTATCGACACGGGGATTCATTAAATCCTCTATTGGTCCACCAAAAAATTCGTTAAGTTTATGCTCTTTAAAGGTCTTTATTGTTTTCATTGAATTTTTATTTTATTACTCCGCCGCCATTACCAGTTCTTGGCTTAATTATATTGGTTGTTTCTGGTGTATTATAAGTAACCCTTGTTTGGTCATTACCATAATTCATAATTGCTTTATCTATTAAATGTACTTCTGCGAAGTAATATAGATTAGAAATTGGAGTATCTAAAACTTTTCTATTTCCTATTGAATCCTCTATAAAGGAAATAGTAGATTCTTTTGCTCTTTCCATATCATCGAATATAACCAAAGTTTTCTCCGTTGGTTCTTCCTGCAAAAATCTAGAAAAACTTTTTCCCTTATCATCAATAGATTCAGCACTCATTACTATAACATGAAGACCTAATTTTTTAGCAATCATCTTCATGTGGGAAATAGTTCCTAAAGATAATTGTTTTTCGACATATAAAGGCTTCTCTTGTTTTTTGCTAATAGCATCCTTAAGCATGGCTTCAAATGTACCAGGATCAAAGAGAGTATTTTCAACTATAAAGCGACCAAAATTTTTAATAGGTTTCATTTGTTTATATATCCTTCATAACCCCCATATCCTTAGCGTATTGAATTGTACTAGCTAATTCTTCAGATATACCGGCAGCACATAGAATTTTTTCCCTGTGAGAAGAAGGAATTTTATCGATAATGGTGGGGTTCATAGAAACAAATGCGGCTATCTGATTTATCCAATCTTGATCAGATGGATTAGAAAACATGGAAACTAATAGCTTTGCAATGGGATTCTTCTCATATTCCTCGTCAGTAATAATATAGTTTTCTTTAATCCCCTTTATTATAAGTTTTATAATTTTCTTTTCTGCTTCTTCCTTTGTATTAGCACCAACAACAATAGACAAGCCCCCAGTACTAATAGATTTATTAATACTTGGCGAACTTTTTATGCTTATTTGTAAGTTGTTGCGTAGCATTGCCATTTTTTTATACCAATCTTCCTTTGGAAGGTAGTCACCAAGAAAATTTTCCCAAAAACTATATTGTGGGTTTTCATGATTGATTGGTATAAGATATCCTAAGGAAAATGTTGGCCTAAGATTTCCATCATTAACTATTCTTTTTTTGATCCCTAAAAAAGTAAATACTTCCGTCCATTTAGGATCTGTGAAAAGAGAATTTGTATTATGAATGTAATATCCTCTTCCTATAGATTCCATATACATAACAATTATATCATCAATAGAAAATTCCTTACCTTTTGCAGGACAATTTTGGTCTTCTAACCATTTTTTTAGATCATTTCTTTTTACGTCTAATGGAGTTCTTTTTAAGATGCCTTTAATCCAAACATCTCCCAGCATTTCTTCCATTGTTGAATACCAGGTTTCTGAAAATGGTCTTCCATCACTTAGTGATGTGTAATACCATCTTCCATCAGGTAATTTTTTTAGAAAAGCATTACTCCCCACATCAATATAGAACCTTCCTGTAGATTTTAATAGGTAGCCATCCTCTAATTTCCTTCGGTATAGAATTGCACGGAGGTCTCTTCCTTTTTTTGTTGTCATTAATGCTTCCCTGAGTTCCTTATATTCAGGAAACATCTCATAAGGATCTTTTTTTGCCATTATTGTAAATTTTCTGAATCTGAATAGGCTTTCTTGTAAGAAGACCCGATTTTTGTATAAAGTTCATCTGGACTAAATCCAGGTAGTGAATTTCCAGTTATGTGGAATTGTTCAGAATCCCAATGGTGTTTAGAACACACAGTAATGCCATTAGAGGGTGCAAAGCCACCATTTGGCATCTCACTCCTATCAGTAATATGGTGTACATCTAAATTCTCGGTAACGTGACAAAAAACACACTTATTGCCATCCCTTTTAAGGCAACTTTGATTAAATATTACTTTCCAACGTTTCTGGTCCTGTTTGTTTCCCATTATTTGGAGTTTTCTTGTGATGATGTTTGTGTCTTTCCTCGAACTTATCGATAGAGGAAGATATTTCTACACATAATTCGTAAATTGTTAAAATTAATGCCACATGACTAATAAATTCAATTATCAATGCGACAAAAGGAATTGTAAAAAATTCAATAGCTTTAACTATTCCAGCAGTAATTAATGATTCCGTGCCATGTTCTAGATATAGACCTATAATAGAAGCCATAACTGGTAAAACAAAGGAAGGGCCCCCTAATTTTGTAGTTATCCAAGAGAGTAGAGCTATTAATTTATCTACTCCTTTAGAAGCAATTTCATGGATTTCTGTTAACCAAACAAAAGGTGGTTTTTCAGTTACCGTAATAACAACCTTATCAACAGACTCAACATTTAATGCTTCGTTTACCAATGATTCGGTAACACTTTTACTAAGAAAATGACTGCGTAAAGAATGAACTATATTGTTTATAAAACCAGCAAAAAAATCATTAGTATAGAAATTAAATACATTTTTACAGGTCCTAAGATCATTGACAAAAGCTATCCGATCTGCATTAATCTTTTCCTTAATTAAGTCTTCAATTTTTTTATCCTTTAGAAGTTTCTTTTTTATATTACTTCTTGCACTAGAGAAATATGTTGATAAATATTTAGTTAGATCGTTTTTAATTTTAGATAGGAAATCACTAATGTTTTTAGATATCCTAATGATACTATCTAAAACCTTCTTACCCCTTGTATTTATTCTATCAATAAAACTTTCGTTGATGTTATACTCGTTTAATTCATTAATAGAAAGGTATTCTTTATCTCTTATTGGTAATGCTAAATACAAAGCTTCCCTCATTTTAATTTCAAAATTATCATTCTCGTCAAGGTATTCGCTAAAGTATTTTATTCTTTCCATTTGTCTAATTGCCTTTTTCATATATATTCAAATGGCAATTACTTAATTCTTATAAAAATTGGATCCTCATTTAGCCTTTCAATTAATAAGGATTTACTCCAATAAAATTTAGGAGAGGATCCAGCATCCCATAATTTTATAATCCAATTATCCCCTCCCCCTGAAGATCCAACTTTTATATAAAATCCATTTTGACCTTGATAAAGATCTGTATCAGAATCTATACATTTATAGCCTTCATTAAAAAGTAAACTATAAAGTTCCTGAAATCTTGGATTACCTATATTTGATATAGGGCATTTAAAGAAAGTTGAGTTATAGAATCTTGGCTCTCTCATTTATTTAATTCTATTAAAAGGTGGCATTTTGATAAATGTAAATTTTATTCACCCGTATAAAGTGTTGCCCTTTTCCATGTTTTTGTCCAATGGTCCGATGTAGTGACGTGATTTGGACGAACCCATTTTAATACACATTCACCAAAATCAGCATCAGGAAAACCTGCCTCTGTTCTAAATACAACACCCTCTCTTTTTCCTCCTAATGCGGATGGTTCCTTTGCTAATTTTTCTACCAATTCCTTTAATTCTTTCTCACTATTAACTACTCCCCTAAATAAAACAGGAACAGTTATTAAATCGAATAAGAAAGCGTATTCTTCCACTTCTGGCCAGGAAAGCCAATTCATTTCTTCTCTAACTCCAAACATATAGAAGTAAGACCGTAATCTTTCATATTCGATACTATGAATACCCTCCATATTTTCTCCAAAAATATGAACACCCTCTGGTATTTGATGTCCAATCTTGGCATGAAGATCCCTAACTGCTCTAGACCAAGGAGATATAGTAAATGCTGCGTGACTACGAGCATATACACCGGGTTTTGTTTCCGATGTATTTTCACCATCAAGTTTTTCTGTTCCGATTATTGGAATTCCAATTAACCTATTCACAGAAGGAGCTATCCTGTCATCAGAAGTCGCACCTGGCGAAAACGGAAAATGGTAAGTCCTCGGGAATTTACTCATTAAAATTAATTTTAGCAAAAATAATGAAAAGTTTCTGAATTAATGAATAAATTTTAATCTAATATGATATATTCCCGTGTATTTTTAGATATATAAATAAAACCAAATTATGACAGGAATAATATACAAAATTACTTCGCCAAGTAACAAAGTCTATATAGGACAAACCACTGAAATAAGTATAGAGAGAAGATACAAGGGTGGGGTTGATAGGAATCAAAGAAAGTTATATAATTCTGTAAATAAGTATGGATGGGATTCACACATAAAGGAAATAATTGAATCAATTGAATTCACAGATATAAAAGAATTAGATACAAGGGAAACTTATTGGATTAGATTTTATAATTCAATCATAGAGGGATTAAATTGCAGGGAGGGAGGAAATAATGGGTTTCTATCGGAGGAATCCAAATTGAGAATATCTAATAGTGTTAAGGAGTATATAAAAAATAATGGGATTTTTTGGGAAGGTAGAAAACATACACAACATTCATTAGATCTAATATCAAAAAATAGGGCCGGTAAATTAAAGGGGAAAGACCATTTTTATTATGGTAAAAAAAGAACAGAAGAAGTAAAGGAAAAACTTAGTAAAGCTCTTAGCGGAGAGAAAAACCCAAATTTTGGAAAACCCCGAAATATAGAGACCAAAAATAAGATAGGAAAAGCTAATGCAGGGATTAATAATGGTATGTATGGTAAAAAATTTAAAAGAACAGAGGATCAAATTAATAACCTTAGCCAAGGACTTTTAAATTCCAATAAATTAAAAGAATCCAGAAATACTAAAGAATATAAGGAAAAGCTATCTAAACATTTTTCTAAACCCGTTTTATTATTAGATATGGAATTTAATATAATCCAGGAATTTATAAATGCAGAAGCATGTGCAATTTTTTTAGGATACAAAAAATCAAATATACATCATGCTATAAAGGATTTAAGAAAAACTGGTAAAGGTGTTAAATATTGGGTAATCTCCAAAGATAACTATTTAATATCAATAGAAAAAATTAAATCTAAGAATTAGTATTAGTTTTACGTATAAATGAACTAGAACATCATAATTAGGAGAGAAAAATATTTGCTGTATATGGTTCAGTAGTAATTCTTTGAATAGGATTTCCCCAATGAGTAGTTCCATAAAAAATAACTTTAATATACTTATCTGTTGTGTTAATCATATCAATTTTCTTTTCTAAAACTCCCTCAATTTCTACAGTTAAAATACCAGTATAAGACTTTTCTGTGTTATTTTTATCAACAAACTTTAATATTATTTGTTGGTTTTCATATTGCTTGTATACACAAGCAGGAGAAGGATAGCTAATAAATAAATTATTAGCTTCCGGATAAAAAATGATCCTGTTTTGTTTTTCTTCTATCAATATATTATGATTTATATCTAAAATAACAATTTCTACCAATTCTTTCATAAAGATTATATACAAATGTAATGAAAAGTTTCTGTAATAAAAAATATTTTTTTGATATATATGAAACAAACAATATTTTTTCCGCTATAGAGAAAAAAATATAACTATGCTAAATATAGAAAAATTAGAGCCATATTATAGTAACCAATTTGAAATTGAATTTTTTGGTGGATATCAGTTATTAACTGAACAAGTAATCTCTTATAAAATAGAAGATAGAATTATTTGGATTGATCTAGGAGTTAGTCAAGGAAAATTCATTGAAAATTATGAGGGATTAAAATCTACTAATGAGATTAGAATTAAACATTTTGATCGGGTAGGTAATGTTTATCTTGAATTGCAGGGACTCGTAGATTTCATTAACACTAGTGGTTTTGGTGGTAATTATAATGAAACGAATTGTATGGAAATGAAAGTTTCGTATGTATTTAAAGGTTTAAGTGTAACAGAAGACGGAAGATATGGTGAATTTGGGCACCCCCAAACAATAAAATTATTTTAATATGATTTACAATACCAAAATAGTAGATTTCATAAAAAATGAACTAAATAATGATATTAGTTTATTTAAAGAGACTCCATTTTATGAAAATAATCCAGATCTGAAAAAAGGAAATCTATTATTTGACATAACTATAGAAGAGCATCAAGAGATAACATCAATTAAAGATGACATTATAAAATTAGGTAATACCTATTGTTATGCTAATACACATGATGGCTATAATAAGAAAATAGAATTAAGAAAATATCAGGAAGAATATTTATTAGCTCAAAAAGAAAATAGATTTTTAGTAACAGTAGCTTCTCGTCAAGTAGGTAAGACTCTATTAGAAGCTATCTATTGTATGAATCAGATACTGCACGGAAAAAAGATCTTATTAATTACTAATCTTAGAGATAGTTGTATAGAAATTTTAGATCGGGTTAAAATGATCTATAGGAATATGCCATTTTATCTAAAACCTGGTATTCAAGCATGGAACCAAACATCAATTGTTTTTGATAATGGGGCAAGAATATACGGGGCTGGATCTTCTAAGGGATCTTTTATTGGTAAATCGTTCGATCTTGTCTATATTGATGAAGCAGCCCATATAAATCATAATAATTTTCTTGATATCTATCATTCGGTATTTCCACAGATTCTAAAAGAAAATGGCCAATTAATAATTCAATCTACTCCAAATGGTAGAAATAAATTCTATGAAATTTATGATGGTGCGACTAAAGGAACAAATTTATTTACCCCATATAGAATTGAATGGAATGTAGTTCCTGGCCGCGATGAAAATTGGAAAAATTCAGAGATAGCTAATTTAGGATCTGAACATTTATTTAATCGAGAATATGGATTATCATTTGATTCGGAGAATGAGGAAACTAGGAAAAAATTGATCAAGGATATAGTGGATATAACTTCCAAAATGGATGAATCTGCGAAAAAAGAAAAATCCCTTCTAGAGGAAAGACTAGAAAGGATCGAATCCATGTTAGGTATAAAAAATAATTAATTCCGGATTAGGATTTTAATATCTGTATAATTGCTTCTACCCCTTCATCTATAGTTGGGGCAATTATATTACCAAAACTAAGCATACCATGTTCGTGTATATTTCCTTTTCCCATAATTATTACAACAGGGATTTGAAATGCACGGGCCCATGCTATTTCCATAACAGTTCCAATAGAAACTTTAGAAGCTCCTAAAAGATTTACTAAAATAGCATCAGAGGTTTTACAATCATTATAGTCCCTTACATTAATTCCTGTTATAGAACTCATAGTATAATCACTATAGGAATCCGCAATCATTTCTTCTTTACTTAAATAGGATTTACCTCTCATTGGAGAATATCCTTGTATTCCATGTTCCTTTAAATGGTCTTTAACGTCATCTCTCCACGAGGTAACAGTACCATAATCATAGCCCGTAATTGGACCTGCTAAATAAACTTTCATGTATTTGTTTTTAGTATATTTTGTTAAATTCTAAATCCTTTTCATTAGTACCAAAAGAGTTGTAATTAGAAATAATTTCTTCCCCCTTAAAAATTTTCCTACTAGCATACGTGCAATATTCATTATTAGGATCGCGGGTATTAAAAAATTCTTCCGAATGATTAAAAAATCTAGCATTGTCTATACAGAGAAAATATAGATCATTATGCCTATATGCGTATGTTTTTACAAATTCTGAGTCTAGATTATTCATTATGCTAAGATTATCGTCCGTATAAATTCTATCTAAATTCGGATCTAATTTCCATATAAGAGCCCCCTCGGCAATATCCTCTGCTGCAAAACAACCAATTCCAGCATTTGGTATTGTACTTTTATCTATAAATGTTTTAATTTTTAACATACCTAATTTTTTAATAATTTAATCCTATTTGCTAAATAAACGTATGGCTTACTTTTTTCTTTCCTCCTAAGTCCTTCTGCGTGACATTCTACAATTACCCGATCTGTTCTTTTAAATCTCTTTAGGTATTCTTGTGCGTTTTCTTTACCGTCAATAATATGGATTCCAGAAGTGTATTTAGTTCCATGCCCATCCATGACATTTTCTCTAATTTCACCTTCTATCCAAGTATCAATCGGTAGTTTTCTCGTCCCTCCAATCCCGTGGAATAATGTATATAGGTCAGAGTTCTTTTTTTCTACTATCTTGTAGTAGACTACGGGGTTTACATCCCTCCGGTTTTCGAGTTGCATATAGCTGCGTGTTTGAATTTATAAATACGATACCTTTTTGTGTAATATTCTGCCCGACCCTTGGTCATAATAGCTCCGTGTACTGATTCGTCACTATTAATATACCAAAAACTTGAACCTTCATAAAGAGGTTTACTCTCTATTGTCATTGCTAGTATTTCCCTTTCCATTACTTTTTTTCTAATTTTTCTGCTTCCGTTGGTTCAACATAATTATTTTCAGTATTAATAATACCAATATTAACAATATCAAAGCCTTTTAAAACCGCAACCTTTTGTGGTGCCCAATCTTTCTGTATATAATATGAACATACTTTCCCTGCTATTTCAAGAAATACAGCAGGTCTAGCCATAGCAGGTACCAATCTAGAATGTAATTCAGTAGCCCTAAGTTCCCCTTTCAAGCTAAAATCTGTATGACCCTCAACATGAACAATATAATCATGGACTGCTCTAAATGTTTGGTATTGTCCATCACTCCAAAGAGGATGATTCGTATATTCTGCACTTACATACATAATTTTTTCCGCATTTACCCTTTTAACCATATCAGAGCAATCCTTATAAACCTCATGTGGGGAAACAATAATTTTTATATGACTCATCATCTCTTTATAGAATTTTTCAGAGCTGGCTAATAAGGAATCCCAGTGTTTCACAGCAGTAGGATCAAATACTGGTAATTTATCATATGCTAAACATATGGCATGAGCATATGCCCATACAGCAGATCTGCCCTGCAAACTAAACCTTTCATTTAATAAAGGGTTCTCGCCAAATTCTTTATAGTTATAGAGTTTCATCCAGTATATATTTTTAGTTTTACCATTTTTTAATCCCAAAGACCTATAATCGAATGAAAATTAATTTGGCCGAAGCATACGACAGCCAACCTATATTATAGGACTTAGTTCTGCATCATTGTTCCACATCATAACATCCTTCATTGCAAAATTCCTTTCTTCTCCTTTTTCTATATCAATTGCATGAAGGAACCATTGTAATTCCTGGTGGAATTCTGTTCCACCGTACCATATTTTAATAGGATGTACTCTTCTATGTCCAATAACTCCTTTCCAATTCTTATAGGTTATGTAAACTGGATTTCCTAATAATTCCATCTAAGTTATATTTAAAAAATTACTGAATAATGTCATCTGTGAACTTTTGTAAATTTATCTCTATTTTACTTAACGCCGCTTCATGTTTCTTCTTCTCTTGGAGTAATCTGTGCAATTCTACCTTGTCGTGATGATTAAGACCATCTTCGTGTTCCAGAATATACTCTATTTCTTTCTGGATCCGTTCTAGTAAATTCCTTTCCATTTTTGTTATTATTTTAAATCTTTCGTTTCCTATATTTATCCTTTGGACATAAAGTTTTTCTAATTCTTGGAAAACTTAATATTGGCAACTTTTTGTAAATTTTCGATTAAAATAATCACTTTGGAAGTGCATTTTGGTCGATTTTAAGCATGAAATTTTAAATCCAAAAGATATTTTAATATAAATCATTAGGGGCAAGAAATAGGATCAAATTTTTGAACTTTTTCAAGGTGGATGATAATTATAGATCCATCTTTTTATAGTATTCTGCTTTAGGCTCTTTAACAACTATTTCAAGTAGATATTTGAATTGAGACATTTCTGCATAATCTACATATCCACTAGCCAGACTAGGATCTGCTGGGGATATTCTATATCCATTCCCATCATCTACTAACCAACATGCCTTCTTTCCTTTTACCTTATCATCCCAAATAGGGTTATTAGAATAATGGAGTGTATGTATTTCTTTTCCATCTTTTTCCTCTTTGGTATAAGTGTATTCGTGATTCCCTTCCAGGAATAATTCTATCTGTTCCATTTTTCTTTTTTATAAATCTAATAATCTTCTTACTAATAAATGTCCGTTTTGGTACTTTGGTGTCTGAATATTGATGGTTTAAACCTGGATATTGGAAATCCAAATACATCAATGACATTTTAGGTCCAGACATTGGCGTTACTGCAACCAAATCCATACCAATTGTTTTGGCTGCTACTCGAGATGCTATTGGCATTATATTACCAAACCCTCCTTCTTCATCCTGGAGGATCTCTATAGTCTTTTTTACTTCGTCCTCTGGCATGTCGACCGGAAGATAGATTGTAGATTGATTACTTGCCCAAACGAAATGAGTCTTAAATTCTGTCCAGAGACCAGTAGCATCTGGAACAAAAAATCTATTTCTATAGACTGGCCATTTACTCTCTCCTTGGCTATCAAAAGAATCCCAATTAGTTTTATAATAAGGCTCTTCTTTTTCTTTGGTATAGACTCTCTGAAAAATACCATCCTTCATAGAGCAATATGTAATTCTACCACGAGCATCTTCATCTATATGTCCAATATAAAAAAGAGGATCCCCCTCAATGGGACACTTTAAACCAGTATCCCTTAATTCATCTAATGGAAATTCCTTAATTCTCCGCTTAAAATCCGCGGTTGTTGCTGGATCATACATACCTATGTTAATTTGGCTTTTAGTTCCTCTAACTTTCGGGTTGGAGGTTTGTGTTGTGGATAATAAACCAAATATAGATATACCGAACCAAATACCTTAATTCTTTCTGTCCCAAAAACAAATTCCTTAATAGTCTCCTTTGTTGTAAGTGCCTTATTACCGATGGAGTCTTTAAAATACCATTTTCCATTTTCCTCTTCGATTGATAGGACGGGTAAGGTATAGAGTTCTTCTGCATCCTTTGCAGGATCTTCGGTATAAGAGTTTATTAATGATATACTATAATTATTTTGAACCATTTTCTTTATTTTTCCTGTCTATCGATTGAATCCATTCTATGGCTACTGCGGCCACTTGTATAAGTTCTGCTCTTCGGGTTTTGTCGTCAAATGCAGAAATAGTTTCAGAAAGCTCTTCCACTAAAATATGACTCCATGTAAGTACATTTTTTTTAGCCGCTGTATCACATAAAAATTTTGCTCTTTCCTCAGAGGGAATTTCATATTCCTGGCAAAGTCTATCACCAGTTGCACCTCCATTTCTACCCGTTAAAATGGGGTCAACAGAGGGATGATCCTGTTGACCCCATTTAGATTCCTGCCTTTGTCGCTCCAACCAAATTTCTTCGTATATTGGATTATCAATTACTAATGCGTTCATTTCAAGCTTTGTTTATTATTATATCAAAGCCTGTAATCAAAGTTTCTCGAGAGAAACGCAAGAATTTTTAACACAACAAAAAATCCAATCCCATAGGGATTGGATTTTTATATAAATTTGTAATTATTAATTTTCGACCCAAACTTCCACTCTTCGATTTTCTTCCCGGCCTTCTTCGGTACTGTTATCCCTTAATGGCACTGCTGCGCCAAGGCCAATAACCTTAGATATTTTAGCTCCCTGTTTTATCAAGGCATCTTTAACCGCATTAGCTCGTGTTACAGAAAGACCAACATTCCCTGCAGGATTTCCCTGATTATCAGTAAAGCCTACTAGGACCAATGGTTTTTTACGATTCTCGTCCTTGGCCAAGAATTTGATTACCCTTTCAATATCATCATTAGCCCTAGAGTCCAATGTTGCTCCTCCATACTCAAAACGGAATTCGGTTGAGATCATTTTACCATTAGCAGCTAATTTTTGATACTCTGGTGGATCAGTAGAATTAATTTCGGGATTTTTGTTATCGTCAATGTATTCCACATCAAAATTAACAAATCCTGTTTTTTCTACTATATCCTGTCCCTCATCTTCTTCTATCCAATCCAAGAATTTTTGTATATGCGGATTTTCAGGCTTTTCTGGGGAGTACATATAGATCCTCATACTCAAAGGATATTCCTCACTTTGTATTGTTAGGTCATTTGGCAAAACAGGAGAAGATTTGGCAGTTTCTTTGATTGGTACTACTTTTATACTCGAATTTTTTAAGAACTCATAATCTACAAAACCAATGCCATTTGGATCTTTTGCGACTGCTGCTATTAATTCTTTCTCGTCTGAAAATCCCTTGGCAGAGGTACTAATTCTTTTTTTCTCCATTATTTCCTGGTCAAAGTATTCATAATATTCATTCGTTTTGTCCAGGACATATAGGTTCATTTTCGTAGGATAAGTACCTTCGAATATATCAGCTATCTCATCAGCGGATAATGAAGTAATAGTATTATTATCCTTAGAAATTATAACACCTACTGCATCCATCCCTATTTCTTTTTCCTCGTCCTGATTATTCTCTGGTGCTTCCAGTAAAGAGATTGCAACATCAGCCTTCTTTTGGCTGAGTGCTGTCATACCTGCAGAATTACCGACTGGCTGAATTAGGATACTTTCTTTCTTGCCATTTAAAGTTCCCGTAACTTCTGATCCAGCTGCGCCATGATTGATGATGGTTACATCTTTATAGTCATTTTCTTCCATATATCCCTGTGCCAATTCAGGTGCCAGATCTTCCGCCATCACTGTTGATCCTGCAATAGTAAGAATAATGTTATCCGAGGAACCTGGTGTTAATAAGCTCCCTGGTGAATTACCGGAAATACCTTGATAATTTCGGTATATTTTAAATCCAGTTACCCCGGCCAATATAAAAAGTACGAGTGTAATGATTTTTCCTGCTGGTTTCATTCGAATTGCCATGTTTGTGTTTTTTAGTATTTGGTTAATTGATAATTATTGTTTTGTAACGCCTTGAATAGGTTTACCAATACATCCATTCGGCATTTGTATATGTAGCATAGCACATATAGTTGGAGCAATATCGGTTGTATAATACTCATTTGTTGTTTCCCCCTTTTTAACATTCCATCCATAGAAAATAAGTGGAATATGAGTATCTACAGGACTCCATGTTCCATGAGTGTTTCCTTTCGTTTTACCTCCATATTCGTACCAAGCTGGATTAAGTATTAATTGTACATCTCCACCCCTTCTGCGATTATATCCATTAAGTACCATGTCTTTTATACGAGGAGGAAGATTACATCCATTAATGTTATAAAGATCAATGGCATATAATACTTCTGGTTTTTGTAATGCCCAATCAATAATTGCTTGTCTTACTGCTGAGCGAGAAATATTTGGATTAGCAGTCAATAAAGGATTGTTAAGGAAAAATTGATAATAGTTTGGGAATGCACTTACGATAGAATCCATTCCAAATTTACCTTTCAAATATTGATTAACATCCGCCACACTTTGTTTTTCAAATACACCTGAAGGTACCCTTATACTTTTCAAATACTCCTCATTATGAGAACCTCCATGGTCAGCGGCTAGAAATAATAAATAATTACCTTCGCCATATGTTTGGTCGAGGAATGACAAAAATCCGGCAATATCTTGGTCGAGTTTTAAGAACATATCTTCCATTTCTACTCCATTACAACCAAACTGATGTCCTAATTCATCAGGTGAAGAAAAACTGATAGAAAGAAAATCTGTATTTGAACCCTTACCTAATTTTTCCCCTTCAATAACTGCTCGAGCCATCATAACGGTATAAGTATTTCCATAAGGGGTTAAACAAAATGCTGTATGTCGATCTTTCGGAGACATTTGTACAAAAGACATATGTGGAAAGACTGGTGTTGTCTCTTTTAGAAAAGGCTCTTCAAATGGTACATTGTCTGGTGTACTTAATGAATAGTCCGCAAATTTAGTATTCCATCCATAGTTTAACATGGTATCATCCATATGTTTAGAATTGAACTTATTTAGCCATTCTGGTAATTCTTTTTGATAATATGTGCTGGTAGTAAATACACCCAGGTCATTATCATACCAATAAGCCGCGTTTGCCAAATGACCGCCGGGAAATATACTACCACGGTCTTTTAAAGCAACACTATATGTTCTGGATTTGAAATTTGTCTGGAGCCGGAGTTCATCACCCATTGTAGTTACCTGAAGATTTTTCGGGCTTGATGAGCCGTGTTTTGAGCCTCCAATGAGGTCTACCGATTTGTCTTCGGTCGCTTCGTGTAAAAGTCCATCGGTGTTTTCGATAAAAGCATTTCCAGCTATACCATGAATGGAAGGTACAGAACCGGTATAAATGCCGCTGTGGCCGGGCGCCGTGTGAGACGGGAGATAATTTACCATTGTGTTTTGGCAAACATATCCGTTATTAAGAAGCCTCTTGAAACCATTGTTTCCATAAAGACTATAGAATTTATAGAGGTAATCCCAGCGCATCTGGTCTACTACTATACCTACTACCATTTTTGGCCGGTTGAGTGTTTGTGTTGTCTGTGCCTGGGACACAGAGGGAAGGAATAAAATCCCGAGGGCGAGAAATAATAATACTTTTTTCATTTTTAGTTAATTGAGATTTTAGTTAATTGAGATTTTAGTTAATTGTTATAAACAGCATTATTAATTTTCTATCCAAACTTCTACCCTTCTGTTAAAAGAACGATTTGTTTCAGTACTATTTTCTCTTACGGGTCTTAACACTCCCATACCGATAATATTTTTCACATTAACACCTCGTAGTGAAAGTATTTTTTCAACACTGGATGCTCTTTTATGAGAAAGTTCCATATTTGCTTGTGGATTACCTGTATTATCAGTAAAGCCAACAAGTACTACCGACTTATTTCTGTATTGGGGCTGTGATAAGTATGCAATCAAACGGTCAACGTCATCTAAGCCTCTGGAATCCAAATCCTGACTACCTGTTTTAAACCTAAACTCAGTAGTAATTTTCCTCGAATTATTAATTAGCTGTTTATAGGGAGTAGGGTCTGTTGAAATTACCTGGGTTGGATTATCACTATTGATAGTCAAATTAATAAAGCCTACGCTCTGTACTATTTGTTGTCCTGCATTGGACTCGATAAATCTGGTGAATCCTGCTGCTGTTGTATTGCTCGAAGTAGTTGGACGATACATAAATAGCCTACGACAGAGTGGATATTTTTCAGATGCAATTGTTAGGGCGTTTGGGGTTATTGCAGGAATGCCTTTTATATCACCGACAGGGATTTCTTTTATACCAGCATTATTGGCAAGGAAAGTATAAGATACAAATCCTATCCCATGCGGATCTTTTGTTACGGCGTCTGCCATTTCTTTGGATTTATCAAATGGAGTACCCTGTACATCCTTACCTTGCATTACCAAATCCTTAAACATTTTCAGGATACCTGTTTTATCCCCCATTCGGTATAAGACAATTGGACCCGTAATTGTTGATCCTGCCACCTGAGACCAATCAGTGATTGTTCCTGAAAATATACTGGCAAGGTCTGCCTTATAAATATTTGGTATTGGATTTGATTGATTTGATATAATTGCTATACCATCAAGTCCTATAACATTTTCAAGGGTTATTCCCCTAAATTCAGGGTCTCCTTGTGCGCTTGCCATACAAATATCGGCAGTGCTTGCTTTAAGAGCTTCAAATCCTTCTTTAGTACCAGGTGATTTGACATCGAAGCGCATTAATTTACCATCCAATTTACCAACGATAGATTTGTTCTTTTTGTCCACTGTAATTACCTGTATATCAGTGTAGTTTTGTGTGCCCATATACGCTTTCACTAATGCAGGGGCAAGTTCGTCATTAATTACAGAAGAGCCTGAGATACTCAATGCTAATTGGCTTTCTGGTACTACTACATTGGGGGTTCCTGATGAACCCTGGTCTGTTGTTACCCCCTGGTCTGTACCGGGTGTTGTCGTGTGCGGGTGTGATGAGTACCATTTCCAATAACCTCCTCCAGCCAAAGCGAGGAATAGGATTAAAAAAAATACTTTACCGCCGGTCTTCATTTTGAGTGCCATGATGTTTTGTTTTTTTGTTTACTTGATTGTTAATAATTAAATTGATACAGCAAATATATAACATGTATTCTGAATAAAAAAATTATGGTTGTTAAAGATTTTATAAATTATTTATAAAGGAGTTTTAACGAATGGTTGTAACTCTTAGTCCGTAGCCAAGACCATTATAATTATTACCAAGTCCAACATAATCCGCATATGCCCCAATCTGTAAGTAAGTTTTGCCGGTCTTAACCCCAATACCTCCAGAGAAGGATACCTTAAATCCAAGACCTAAATTAGAACTTATTATTTGGTTACAATATCTTACTCCCACTGATGCTCCTGTAGAAAAATATAATCCGCCGGGCTTTCCAAGCTCAACCAAATTTAAGGTCAATGGAATACCCAAATAAGAAATCCTATATGAAGTGTTGCCCGATTTTTCTTTATTCGCAGTCGTATCAGTAGAGGAAGTAAAATACATAAATTCTCCACCTATACTAATATTAGCATTATTTGTAATTTGATAACCATATTGGTGCGATAGCCCCAAGCCAAGTCCTCCCTTCCAAAGAGAGATTGACGGAGTACTAAATAAAATTCCACCCCCTGCATTAATAGTCCAGGATTTGGTATTTCGTCCGAAGGAATCGATTTTACTTTTTTGGGTTTTTACCAAATCGAAGGTTTTAATTGTTCCATTAGCATATTTAATGGAAACAACATCTGCAGTAGCAATAACATAAACCCTTTCTCTTTTACTACCCCAGTCATAATATCGGATTTTATTTTTTGATAGCTGAACGACCTGAACCTTCATTGTTGAGCCAGAGCGTAAAAATAATATATCCTGCGCATGGACCATTGTTGATGCGAGAATAATCAAAGCGAGTGTTGATAATAGATTTTTCATTTTATTTGTTTTTAGATTGTGTTTTTAATTTGGTCTAGTAAAACTGGAATATGTGATGTTGGTTCATTTTCCTTATAAGAGAATTTAGTATCTGTTATCTTTTTGATCTCGACCTGGAGTTTATCCCTCTTGATAACAAAAACCATACCAGGTTTTTTCCTTATATCAAAACCTAGTTTTTTTAGATCCTTGATAGTCACGTTATTTAATTTTTGATATAATTGGAATATTCCATATCCATCACAGCATCGGATAGCTGTTTCCACCAATAATTAAGATTGAAACAAACATCTAAATATCCATGGCACATCTTCTGGTAATTATCATTAGTAATATAGATTTCAATTGAATCTACAAGATGCTGCTCGTGTCCGACCTCGAATTCTTGGTGGCCCTTAATATATTCAGAGGTTACTCCGGAAAGGTCCCCTTTTAGGTAGTATTTCATAATTTGTTCCATAATATAAAACTCCGAGATGGCAGTACCTTCGAATGCTACTAACGCTCCTGCTAGATAGGAAGGATCCGGAGTTTTAAAAAGTTTTCGCATTCCTAGATTAAAGTCAGAAGTAAAGTGTGCTGGTATCACAGCATCTGTAGAAATCGATAAATCCTTTCCATATCCATTCTTCATCATGACCAAATGTGGTACTCCTTTAGTAAATTTACCTAATTCCTCCTTTATATTATCATCTACCTCATTGGCCAAAAATTTCCATTCATAGACATTTATTCTGGCATCTAAAAGCATGTGTATAGCTTCATTAGAAAAACATGAATATTGTTCAATACAATACTTAAAAGAGTCAGTAGAAATTTCAAAGGGCGAAAAATTACAGATTGTATTAGTTTTTATGACTAATTCTGGAAATATTGAATCCCTGATAGCCCGAAGGTTTTTAAGGGTATTTTCAAGATTAGTAAAATTCTTTAATACTGAATCCATTTCTTTTATTTTTAGTAAAATATCCTTCATAGCATGAGTTTTTCGATATGCTGAACAATGTCCCGAAATTCGGGGGTTGATTTAACTTCTTCGTAGCGGGGATAAGCTATTGTTGGCTTTACAATCTCCTTAATTCGACCTGGGTTTGATGACATAATATAGATGTCATCACTGAGATATACAGCCTCTGAAATATCATGTGTTACCAAAACGATAGTTGCCTGTAAATTTTCCCAGATCCCCATAAGCAATTCCTGCATTTGTATCCTGGTTTTAATATCCAAAGCTCCAAAAGGCTCGTCCATAACAATTATATCAGGATTAGCTAATAGGCTTCTTCCTATTGCCACCCTTTGTAATTGTCCACCCGATAATATCCCATATTTAGCAAACTTTTGTTCTTGCCCATCTAACCCTATCATCTTAATCATTTCCATTGCTTTTTCTTCTCGCTCTTTCTTTGGAATACCTGCTATTTCAAGACCAAAAGCAACATTTTCCAAAACACTTCTCCAAGGAAAAGATGAGTATTGTTGGAATACCATCCCAACGCGTGTTTTTCTATTAACCGGAACATCCTTTATCAAAACCTCGCCAGTAGTAGGAATTTGTAAACCGGTAATGTATCGTAGGATAGTAGATTTACCGCAGCCAGATTCACCAAGGATCGATACGAATTGACCTTGATTTGGCTTATCCTCAATAAGGAAATTAAATCCTTCAAGTATTGTTTTTTCTCCGTATTTTTGAGTAACCTCTTTAAGCTCAATAATATGGGGTAATCCGGTTCCCGTGTTTTTTGTTTCCATTACAGATATTTTTGTGGAAATAATTTCTTATCCCCGTATTTGAAAATTTTATCTTGTAGTACACCAACAACGATGATAATAAATAGAAGAGCAAAGACCATATCGATTCTGGATCTTCTAGCAGAATTCTGAATCATTTCACCAATTCCTCCAGTCATATTAATTATCTCCGCTGCTATAATATATGTCCAAGAAATAGCAACTAAAACCCTAATATCAGTACTTAATGCAGATAGAACCCCTGGTACAAAAATTTTAAATATTGTTTGTGTTTTTGATGACCCTAAAGTATATGCAGTTTGGATATAAACTTCGTCAAGTTCTTTTACCCTTTGGACTACAATTGGAAGGAGATATACAAATATACCAAAAGCCAAAAAATGAGCTTTCATTGCGGATCCTATACCAAACCATGCTATAAATAAACCAATCATAGCTGTGAGAGGAATAAACCTCATGGAATCAATATATCTTCCAGTGCTGGCATCGAATAATGGAAATAAACCTATAATAAATCCCAATGGTATTGCAAATATAATAGCTTCCAAATATCCCCATACATTTAATTCGATGGAAGCTAAAAGGTTTGATATAAGGTCACCGTTATTATACATTTCGGGAATTGATGTGATAACAGCAAAAGGGCTAGGTAAAATTGATTTTGAATTGATGTAGAGAGCAATTAATTGCCAAATTCCCAAGAATAAGAATAAGCCAATTATTTCTAATGATATTCTTGTTTTTCTGTCTAAAGTTCCCCTTAGCTCAAATAAGTGTTGCATAAAATTATTTTTGGATGAAGTTATAAAAAGGGGACCTTTTCAGGCCCCTTTTTTTATTGTGGAATTAGTTCAAAATCAGTACGCCTATTTTTCGCGCGACCTTCATCCGTATTATTGTCATCAACTGGATTATCAGATCCGTTGCCAATTACTACAAATCTATTTGGATCAAAATGATATTGATTGATTAGGTAATCTGCGACAGACTGGGCCCTTTTCTTTGAAAGAGCCTTATTACTAATAGGATTTCCTGCGTTATCTGTATTACCCTCTATTCGAATTTTTAATCCGGAAAATCCTTTCGCTACGTCGATAAATTCTTTATCTATAGTATATTTAGCTTCGTCGCTGAGTGTAAAGCTTGCTGTTGGAAAACTAATTGTTACACGTTTGGCTGCAACTGCAGGTGCTTTAATATCCGCAGCATTTTTCTCGAATGTTGCGGATCCTTCCGCTATATCATCCGGGCCGCTAAGAGTATTAATTTCCCTAACGTATGAAAGATCTGAAATTTCCCTCCATAAAGGTACTTTACCTGTTACAAATCCCGCTTCTGTATAAGCAGTTGTCATTTTACTAAAAAGATCATCTCCTGTTACTCCTTTATACTGTCCACTTAAATTGAAGAAGTTATAGTTATCTCCATATGTACAGAGGCGGGCATTATTAATGGCATTATAGCAAAATGAATCGGGCTGACTAAGGCCTTTAGCTAATATTTTTGCAGCTATCCATTTATTGGCTTCACTCTTATTTATTTCAGAAGCACCTTTTAACCATCCTTCAATCAATCCCTTAACTTCCTTATGGTTCTTATTTAAAAAATCCTCCTTGGCAAAAAAGATATCAGCTATAATATTTTTCGCACTTTTAGTACTTAGGAGTATCTTAGATCCCTCAATAGCAGCAGTACATGCTTGATCATCTGGGGACCAAACAATAGCAGCATCTACCTGATTTTTCTTAAAAAGATCCGCAGCATCAATTGCATTTGATACTTTAACAAGGTCAACATCTTTAATTGACATACCACTAGATGATAGCATGTTTAATAAAAATGTATGTGATGGTGTCATTGTAGCGACCGCAATTTTTTTACCTTTTAAATCATTGATAGTAGTAATACCTCTTCGTACTACAATTGCGTCACCCCCTCTTGACCAATCACTCTGGAAAATTATTCGCGGCTTAAATTCTGCCAGCCCATTAACCTCCGTTGGGAAGGCATCTGCAGTTTGCCAGAGGATATCAATATCGCCGGATTTGAAAGCTGCTCTGGATGCATTAAAATCGTCAATGACTTTGAATTCAACCAGTATACCATAATCTTTGTAATATCTGGATTCCTTCGAGGCAGTAAATCCCCCATTAAAATATTCGCCACCAGCATAGCCACCCCAGGTAACTACACCAACTTTTATTACTTTCTCTTTTGCGAAGGGAGATGAAAGAATCCCATTTTTCGTGTATTTATTATGGAATTGATAGTATGCAAAAGCTGCAATACCTATCATCACTAATAAAATCACTCCCTTGCCTCCTGGCGTCATTCTTAATTGTGTGCTCATAATTTTTGTTTTTGTTTACGTTGTTTGTTAATAGTTGAGTTGATTAGAAAAATTGATACTTTTATTTGAGTAAATCGTTGTATTTGGTGATCGGCTTTGTTGAATTGGCAGCAGCTGTTACCAATGCTTCCGGTTCCTGGCCTGGAGTGAATGCAAATAACTCCGGCCTGTATTCCTGAAGCATTTTTAAGCCCTCTGCTTCCATAGTCCCTTGTGTAAGGTCTATTGTTTTCATCACGGTAGAAGATTGCTTAATAGCATACTTCATATTGGCCAGTTTGTTTGCCATATCGTCTTTGAGGAAATCCATTGAATCCTCCATCCTCTGACGTTTATCAGGATTTCCTTTCATAGCAGCCATTGCTGTTTTCAAAGCATTGTTACCTTTAGTAACCGCTTTGTATTCGGCTTTCTTAATATTCAGCTCATTTTCCATATCCTGTAGCATATAGCCGGAATTTGTATGGACTGACTCTAAATAGATCTCAATTTTCTCCAAATTTTCCATTATTGGAGATAAGCGCTCAACAAAAGCTCCTAGTCTTTTAGCCTGGGCAGTAGCAACTCCCATTTCGCCGGGCATATTCTTTTTAAGGGCAGTAGCAGCAATATTTAATTGGTCTGTCATTTCCCTTTTGTTATCCTCTATGGTTCTTTTTGTTTCTTCCTTCTGACCGCTAACTACTTTTATTTGTTCTTCCAGATTAGCACGTTCTTGTCGAATATCGTTGATATAATCTTCCGCTTGGAGGAAAGGATCCAATCGAAATACCAGGCCGAAGGAATTTTTAATGAACCAATCATAGATATACTTCAGAAAAAGGTAAATACGCCGGTCTACAACTAAGATGTAGAAAAGGGCAGCAGCAATACCGAGTGTTATTGCAAAGTGAACCCAATTTTCTAAAATTGTTGTTACATATGGCAATACTTTATAGCCAATGAAACCGAATAATAAGAGGCCGAAAATCGTACCGATTTTCCCTTCCGGCTTACTCCAATAGGACTTATTGCCGCCGCTACCAGAAATTTGTGGGAATACACTTGTTTCCATTTTGTTTTGTTTTGGTTAATTGTTAATTGATGATTGTTAGTTTTACTCTTTTATTATTGTTTGTATTTTTTGAATGTCTGTACTGATCATTCCTTTATAGTCCTGGCAGGCAGAATCAAAAGCCTTTATGCGATCATTGATTTTTGCAGCAGCTTCTTCCAACGGAGCAACTTTCTTTTTGTTATCATCGATCTCTTTTTGAAGTTGCCTGATTTTCATATCTCTGGCATCCTCCAATTGTTTGATCTGGGCTGCAACGTCATTCTTAACCTTGTCAATATTTTGATTATTTAGAGCAACCAAATTATTAACCTGAGTTATTTGATCCTGGCTTTCTTTTTGTGCATCCATTGCCTCCTTCTTAAATCCTGCATTATCCTGATCCAAAAGAGTTAAGAAGGTATTAGCACTATTTACTAAGGCTTGCTTTGAAAGGCCCTGTGCCCTTAATGCGCCAAAAGCTCCTTTATACTTAGCGCCATCAGGTAATTCATCTCCCATCTCCGCCAGCATTTGGGAAAAAGTAAAGTAATTCGGTGCAGCAGATCCAGACTTAGATAACACATCATCGAAGTGTGCATGTAATTTAGATGCATCAATGCCATCAGCTGGTTTTTTTGTTACAGAAGGCAAAAAGCTCATATCTGCCGAAGTAGCAGGGGAAACTGGCGTTTCTGCTTCGGGAGTTAAACTTGGTAGCCTTCTGGAGAACGAGGTTTTTCCAGCTCCTCCTTGAACTGGTGTTGGATTAGCAGGTTGATCTTCTTTCACTTCAACCTTTTCAAATAAAAAGTCCATTAGGCCCATAAAAATGTATTTTGAAATGTAAAAATAAACACTATTTTCAAAATAAAAAAATAATAGATGTTAAAATTATTATAAAGATTTTATAAAGGAGTTTTGTGTAAGAGCTCTTTACCAATTTGATAATTTTGATATAATAATAAGAAGTGCGCGCGTACGATACGTGCGCGAATATAATTCTTTTTATTCAAAAGAAAAAATCTATTTTGTTAAGAAAGTGTTAATGTTTAATGTGGTAGAAAAGAATAGCAAGGAGTATTATCATGTAACCCATTACCGATAATAGCATTAAAAATGGGTGCTCTTTTAAAGAGTTCGTACCAATAGCACAAAAGAAACCCACAATAAGCATTGCGGGTAAAGCTTTTTTTTATTACTCCTCTTCTTCCAGAAAGTTCTTCTTCACTCACGGGCTCTTTTTCGTAATTCATCTAAATATGGTTGTGGATTAAAAGTTAAAATATCAAATATGGTTTTTGAGGTATCCATATCTACAGGAGATCCTGAATATGTAACAGGACCAGAAATAAATAAGCCCTCAGGAACTTCTTCTCCAAAATACATTCGACTTTTATTATCAATCGTATACTCATCAATCTTAATCCAAAAATGTATAGGCAAATGTATTCCGTTATAATTAGCTTCCCCCATGAATACTATATGTGGAATGTTAGCTTCTGTTAGTAAATAATTTAATACTCTCGTAGATCCATCACATTCCAAATATTTAGATAATTCTTTACCTTCTTTAATAATGGATATTAACTTATCAATGTTTGTTTGGATCATAATGATTTAATTTTAGAAAAATAATTTACAAAATCTTCATGTGGTACGGATACACAAATCCGAGCATATGAAGAATACATATCCTTATCATAATAAACAAATTTATCTAATCCTACACTTCCTATGTTATGTTGGAACAAAAAATCCTCGCTATCATTCACGATTGCGAATATCCCTTGTGGTTTTCCATCACCATAGAATATTTTAGGTAAGAATTGATTTTGATGCAAGTAATCTATATTCTTTATTATATGCTCTACTGTTACATCCTTAAAATTTCGAATTGCAGTTTGCCCATCTGAAGTAGTTAATAATTTTTCTACTATAACTTGTGATGGAGAACTAACCCCATTAAATTCATAAAGTAATCTAATATTAAGCTCTCTATTGAAATCCTCATTACTTGAATGTATAAATCCAAGACGAAGCCCAGGTAAACCAATCCATTTTGAAAACGATTCAGTGATTATTAAATTTTTGGCTCCATATAAACTGCTAGCATTATATTCGCCAAACAATTTCTTATAGGGCGAATCATATATTACAATAGCACCAGTATTCTGGATTTGCCAAATTTTATCTATTACATCTTTTTCATGTATCTTTATCCCCGTTGGATTATTCGGATCACAAATAAGAACACAGGAGGAATCATTTAATCCGCTAATGTCCATTTTTAATAGATCATCATAAAAAGAGAATGATTGTTTCCTAATAGTTGCCATTTTGGAATAAGATCCCCAATAATATTTAGGAAAATAAATATTTTCTACATGAAGCAATTGGATCACCAAATCAAGAGCTGGCATCCCTCCGGGAGTTATTGAAATATGATTTGGATCCCCTTGATAAAATTGATATTCGTCAATAATAGCTTTCTTCAAAGACATATGACCTGTATTTGGTGCATATAGCTGGAATGCTTGTTCGTTAGGATTAATATAATTCCAAGTATCAATGAGGTCTATATTAGTAACCATATTAACACCCCTATTTAATTTTAAAAATTTTCTTCCTGTTTCCTTTTCAACTTTTTGTATCTTTTCCCCTATTCCTACTATAGAAGAAAAGGTAGCATTTGAAATATTTATTTTCATAATTCCTCTATAATTTTATATCTATTTGTTAATTTACCATCAATATCAAGTTCTATTTGTAAATCAAAAAAGACACCACTCCGAGTATCCTTTCCCCTACAATCACAGCTAGCACAACAATTAATATATCTTAATTGTTTGCTAACAAAATCACCAGGTTTCCAATTATCAAGAACACATTCAGTGTCCTTCGTTTGGCATTCTCTTTCTTCTTCTGTCCCACAATTGGGACACCTACAAATAATATAGGCACTATCAAACATTCCCATAATAAAAAATTAACCAGACCAATGTAAATAATAATTCAGAGGATCCTTTTTACTAAGGACCCAATTACATGTTTCAATAATAATTTCCAAAGCCTGTATATAAAAGCTATTATTCCCCTCGTAGATAACATTCATAGTAGGGACAGTTCCCTTACCTAAATAGCTTTTTGCAGTACCTGGTATAAGAGCAAGTATTTTCATATCTTCATCTAGATAAAAATGCCCGTCCGAATTTGAATATGAACCAAAAGAACCGGCTTTTTCGTTTTTAAATCTACCTACCTCTTTTTTAAAAATTTCCATTGCATCAGCAGCAGAAGTGACTGAAGGGGTCTTAAAATCGCCAATCCTAATTTCTGTACATCTATATGCAGGCATCCCCTTTAATTTAAATAGGAGCTCTTTAGCTCTTTTCAAAGACTCCTTCCAATTTGGACAAAATTCATATCCCTGGTCATCCTCAGTATATCCAAAGATCCAATCCATATTACCTAATCCCATATTAAATAATACACGTTCTATTCCACCATCGTTATACGATGATCTAAAATAACCTATTTTAAACATATGATCCGGATATAACGAAGAATCTATCTCTATTTTTGTCATATCATGAGAAATTCCCCATCTATCTAAACCAAGATTACTTGCAAAAGATTCCAAAAGTTCCTGCACCTTCTCTGAGTCCTGTTTATTTGCTGGATTTCTTCCGCCTACAATATCCCATATTTTCCCCTTCTCTTCTTCGAAGAGCTTTTCCTTTCTCCTAATTCCATTTCTATCAGGGATATGATAAATATAAATATCTAAGCCCATTTTAGTGTTTAAGTATTAAATAAAATATGAATAATGCTGGAAGCCAGAATATAATAGATACTCCAAGGTACCTTATAAACCATCCTCTTTCAGTCTGAATAGTGGAGTTAATAAAAACAGCACCGATGAAAGGTGCCCAATCAATAATATACCAAAAGAATCTATGTTCTATCATACTCATGTTACATCCAAATGCAGATATTGATGTAAGTAATATTATTAATAAGTATTTTTTAATATCTTTTCCCATATTACATTGATTTAATAACTACTTCTGTTTCTCCTTTTCTACCCCACCTATACAACTTAACTTTTCCATTAATCCATTCCCTCCAAATATTGCTCCATGGACCAGCAAATAATATTGTCATACACCCCTTTGTACTTTCACCTATACAATGGAAATAATCTTTTTTAGTATTCTCATTTAAATCTAGGGAGTAATACTTATCCCTTGGAAACCATTTAAATATCTTGTTTCTCTCTTCTTTTTTATATTCACCAGTAGAATCATTGATAAGTACATATTCTTGATAGGAACCAAATAATTTAATACTTATTGAGTCAAATGCATGTGTATGATACCTATCTTGTTTAAAAGCACTTTTCGGAAAGTAGAATACATAGATACTAAATAGAAATTTGCATTCAAAAATAACGAATTGATAGACAAGTCTTTCACCGAAATTAAATTTGTCTAACTTCAATAGACTTAACCAAGAATTTTTCATTATCTATTTTTTTAAAATCAATTTTTCATAAAGGATTATGATTTCCTCATTACTTAGATTACTCTTTTTTCCATTGATGTCAATAGTGCAGGCAACTACATTTCCTTCAATATATCCCTTTGAGCTATCGACCCTATCAAAACTTCTGGCAAATGGTCCATCTTCTTTAAATTCTTTGTTGGTATAATAACACCTTTTATATGACATAAGCCTTTTGACTGTTTTGAAGCTTAGATCATATGCTAATCCTCTGTCAGATGCACTTTGGTTAATTTTAAGCATTTTTTTAGCAACCTCCAGATCCTTAATATCATCTCTAATCTCATCCTCCGCCTTTGGGGCCTGCTGGGGGACCGGGGGTTCTACAGTCAGTTCAAAATTAGTTGATTCAATAACTAATTTTGTATTAAGTGCTTTCATTATTGCAGGACCTTCTGGTATTGTAGGAAGTGGTCCTTCTATGGACGGTAATGTAGGGTTTATTGATCCTACCTCCTTTTTCTTTCTACCACTACGATTTTTGGGCTCTTGTTTCTTTTCTACCATGCTATTTTGTTTTTTCTTCTCCTTCTACCTTAGTTAAATAATGATATATCCCCTGAAAGGTTAATTCTAAAAACATTAGTTCTACCCAATTACCCTGGAGCATTTGGGAATGCCAGTTTTTAGCCATTATTAATAATTGTGGTATAAGGATTATAAATAATAAGATTAATTGCATTCTATATTTTTTCATCATATTTCTCCCGCTATAAATTTTCCAAACTGAAGATCCTTTAAGAGTTTATACTTTTTAGAGTTACTATGTTTATCATCAAAATCTCTTATTCCGAAATTCCTACGAATAATTAAGCCATTAATTTCTATCTCCATATAAAATCCATTTTGACATTTATCCATATTAGAATAATATGGGGACATTATCCATAATGATGTATTTGCAGCTTGTATATGATTTGTTGTATAATAAACTAAAAGGTCTGTATAATAATCAACAATTTTTAGTTCTGCATTTATATCAGGACCTATATTATTAATATAAAATCTTCTCTCTGCTGGATTATATGAAAAATCCAATTTATTATAGTCTAATGCAATCTCATCCATTTTATTATTCGGACCAAAAAAATCTTCCTTTGATGGATATGTAAATATTTGATGATTTACTCTCTTTGAAAAAATATCCTTTTCCCAGCAATCCTCTAGATATGTACTTACCTTAAACATTTCCTCTATTGAATGGTAGAATTTAATATTACTCAATACAAAATCAACATTGGCGAAAAAAGAATTACTCGAAATTATATGGGTTCCCCATTGACACGAAACGAAATTATACCTGTATCCCTTATTCCACTCCTTAAATATAGAAAAATCATTTATGGTAATATCATAGCAAACTTTATAGGTCCAATTGATATCTTTGAATTTAAGATGATGTAATGCCATCTCAATTAGATTATTTTCGGCAACGCCATGAGACCATTTCCTATTGTCCACTATATCCTGTTCCTGGTAAATGTAGAAATCGCATTTTTCTTGAAGCTCGATAGACAATGGGGTATGCGAAGCTACAACCAAATAATAATTTTCTTTGGATATAGCATCTATTGACTTCTCTAATAGAGCTTGTGACCCTATAGAAGATTTATAATATGTAATAATGAATCCTTCTCTTTTCATAATTAATCACGTTCAAATTCTGGCTCATTTTCGTAATCATACACAACAGTAGCGCTGATTAATTTATTCTTTACTAATTTTAATTCTAAAACAGAATCTACATTTGCATTGAAGCAATCCTGCAGGGTTGATGCTGAGATACACTCTTCCAAACTATTATATACTGGTCCAATTTGGGTAAGATTAATAAATTCCCTCCGCTTCTCATATTTAATATGATCGTCTAAACTAGAGACTAAAACAGGGGATCCCAATATAACAGCATCAGGAGTATTAGAGCTAATATTAACAGCATCTATAGTTAACATAGATCCTGCATAAATATTACTGATATTTGGCTTTAATAAATCTCCCAATATACAACCGGTAGAAACACCAATTAGACTAAAAATAGGATAGCCATCAATTCTGGATTTATCTATATATTTTAGTACTACTATCTGAGTAGATGGATGAGATAAATTATATCTTACTCCTGCGCTAAGCTGATCTCCTATTACATATATTTGATCCGGATTTAATCCATTTTGATTAAGGGTTCCTATTTTAATTTTAATGGCACTAACTTTTTGAGATCCTTTATTAGAGATATTAATATATTTAGTCTCTTCCATTTTAATTACTTAAAGGGGCTTTGATAGCAGGGTGAAATTTATAATCCATTATTTCAAAATCATTAACCATCCAATGTTGTGGTACAAATGACGGAACGTTTTCAAAATGAAGCTTAATATCTAATTTTGGACATTCATAGGGATCTCTTTTTAATTGTTCTTTTACTTGATCTATATGATTGGTATAAATATGAGTATCTCCCAAATTACCAATCAACTCATCAGGCTCCATATTAACTTCTTTACCAATAATTGATAGCAACAAAGCATAAGAAGCTATATTAAAGGGAAGCCCCAAAAAACTATCTACGCTTCTTTGATTCCACATTAATGAAATCCCACGTTTTGGTATATTTAAGTGTTCTATAGATGCTTCGGTAGCATACTCCATTGGAGTAAATTTAACTGGATTTTCAAGCATCATTTTTTTATAAGCTAATGCTAATCTTTCTGTTAGCTTTAGTTCTCTTGTATATAATTGAAAGCTATAATGGCAAGGAGGAAGAACCATTTGATCCAATTCACTTGGATTCCAAGAATTTACTAAAATTCTTCTACTATCTGGTGTTTTCTTTAATAATTCTAATATACCATTAATTTGGTCTATATTTTTTCCAATAAATGCTCCACCTAAAGTGCTGTCCTCTTTTTCATATTCTACTAGACATTCATTTGCCTGCCAAGCTCTCCACTGTTTCCCGTATATCGGGCCAAGATCTCCGTATATCTTGGCAAATTCCTCGTCCGTTTTTATCCTTTCGATGAATTGTTCCTTTGTTAAAGGACTTGTGCCCGCAATTATTTCCGGATTGAGTTTAAGCCAACGCTCCAAACTTTCTCGATCTAGTTTAAGATAGTTTTTATAAGCATCCCCATCCCAAATATGAATCCCGTTATCAACAAGATATTTTATATTAGTTTCTCCCTTCAAAAACCAAATAAGCTCATGAACTATCCCATTCCATGCCATTTTTTTAGTTGTTAGCAATGGAAATCCTTCCCGCATATTATGGCGAATTTGTCTACCGAATATGGATAATGTACCTGTTCCCGTACGATCTTTTTTATTACTACCATGATCAAGTATATCTTGAAGAAGGTTCAGATATTGTTTTTCTATGTTCATTAGTTATACTTATATTTCAAATGGAGCATCCAAGTCTTCTGAAATATCAGAATCAGGATTTCCAATCATTTTTGTTTTAAATTCAGAGATCCATTTTTCCTGATCCTCCTCAAAGCGAGCCGCATATTCAGAGGCACCGATAATGTATCCCATCCAATTTTCTCCATCGCCCTCAGTTTTAATCCACTCCTCATAAGGATTTGTACTTCTGACATATTCTACTAGACAATAGAAAAATTTTAGATAAGACCCTGGAGTTTTTTCTCCGGGAACTACAAGTCCCTCGTATATCATATCAACTTCACTTGGAGATATTTTACATTTCTCCTCGATATGTGTTGTACACCAAGAAAAATGAGCAAATTGCGGCAAATCCCTTGCCTCTTCTCCCATTAAATCTTTCAATTCATCTAAATCTAATTTTTCCATATTAATGATTTTATTTATAATAATTATAGCACAAACATTTTTTGTTTAGCAATCCAATCAAATTTTTCTTTGATTTCAATTTGATGCTTTTTAAGGATCTCCTCCTCTGTTAAGTATGTATATTGGGTTTTTTCTTTGTCCGGATATTCCTGTATCACATGATACTTCTGAGGCTTAGAATCAATACCTTTGATGATTTTTAATTTATATGAGTCAAGGGGAGACCCTATCTGGACCCCTCCTATAAACCCTGAATTATCAATATCTCCAAGCAAGAGTGAGGATTTCTTTTCCCAATCAATCAAAGGAACCCTTTTAACTTCCGCACCCTCTTTAGTCATTTCTGGGTATAGGAGCATTACCTCACCCCTCTCATTTTTAGAGATACCAACCATTTCGCATCCCTCACAGAGAACGTTAACAAAATATCCTGTACCCAGATTGTCGGATATCTCATAAACATCTATCTCGGGGACTGCTTTTTCTCCCCACATTTCTTTAGCACATTTATTACAAAAATCAGCCATGTTTTATGGGATTAAAGGTTCTATTAATTCATCCACTGTCCCTCTCCAACCACATTTACATTTAACTGTATTATGTGTATCCACGAAATCTGCTCCCTTCTTTTCTATAATACACACTAAGGATACTTGTAATGTTGTGTTATCACAATCCGGACATGCTTTATGGTTCTTATAGTACTCTGCTTTTGTTATTATTTCTCCGGCTTTATTTGGCATAGATGTTTATTTTAAAAGTTGCTTGTTTTCCACTAAAATCACACTTTCTTCCATCGCCGAATCCCAAAATTTAATGTCTTCCATTAACTTAAAAGATTGTTTGATAAAATAATTTACCCCATCCGGGCATTCATTTTCTACATTATCCAATACTTCACCCTGTGGTGTATAAAGATTGCATTCACTAATACCGGATATATTATCCCGTATTATTTGAATTTTATATCCGTTATCTAAATTGACTACTGCCTGAGAATCGCTGTCACTGATCTCATGGAAGATTAAGTTTTTGTATTCCATGTTAAACGTGAGCGTTGTTTAATCACTCTTTAATCTTATCATAAACCTTTTAATTAATTTCAACTATAATTACATAAATATTAATCTCAATTATTTAACTCTTCTAAAGATTACTTCACTCCTTGGAGCCCTTATTTCTTCTCGAACAGTAGCAGCAATAACATTATTACCGCCAAATATATCGTTTAACATAAGGTCCAAATCGTCTATTAGTATCCCTTTTTTATATTCACCCCGATTATAACCAGGAGTTACTAATTTTGAGTAAGTTATAGGATCTGGTATCTTAATATCCATCAAAAATGCCATTTTTAAAATATGTTCTTTTACAGACACATTCGTACAAACAATAACCGCACCAGTAACCGCAGATCTTTGGATAAGTTCTGTTGTTTTTCCACCAGAACTTTCCGCAACTATAATTTCCATTATTTAGGATTTGTATTTGTTAAGTTATAATCTGCTTCCGTAGATTCTGCTATAGGAACGAAAACTGCATATTGACTATAGTCCTCAAAATGTTCGCATTTATCTATGAAACAGGAACCAAATTTTTCCCGCCAATAATGGAAGCGATTTTCTTCTGTATTCCATTGTGCAATATGACCTCTTCGATGATTGCCTAAATAATATTCTTTATCTTTTAGATCCTTTTTAGGTATTGCACCAGCGGCTATTAATCGGGGAGCATAAAAATTATCCCATTCTTCCTTTTCTACAATTGGAAGATTTGGGACATCTGTTACCTTTTCAAATGGCCTTAAATTAGCCCACTTCTCATCATGCTTACGCTTGTACTCAGTCTCATCTTGAACTTTTTTAGCTGCCACAAATTCTTCGAATTCCTGCTTATCTTTGAACCTGCTCATTATATCTCCTTATTTATACACAAATATAATGAATAGTTTTTGCATAAAAAAATTTAGTTCACACCCAATAAAACTTTTTTATTAATGATGTTAGGGATTTAATAATATCTAAAACGATATTCTATTTTTCCAAACGATGCGGACAATCTACTGTAACCCTTTACATCATCTGAAATTTCGGTGATAATATTAATAAAGAAATAGAACCTGAATTTTTCTAATCCTTTATTTAATATTTCCTTAAGCATGTGTTTAAAGACCCTGCTATATTCATAAGGACCATTCATATAGCTTTCCCCATGTAAGGTATAAATTATTTCTTCCTTATACGGAAGAGAATAAGGATCTGTTTTAACAGAAGCATGGATATCAACTTGCCTTAAAAGACTTGTGAATTTTTGCTCGACTTTTCTTTCAAAAGCTTCTATCTTATTAAGATAATTTTCTGGAGTTTTAGCACCTTTATAGCCTAAGATAGGCATACAAATAGACTTATCCAGATCAGGTATCACTCTTTCCATTTTTATCAAGTATTAGTGTATCAAATAAAATATCACAATCAATAGCTTTGGCTATCATATTAGCATGTAAAACAGGATAAGTAGGTTTTATTCGTTTATCTATCATTTCCTTCATCGATAATTGCAAAGCCTCTGTCTCCCAACATTGTAATTCTTTTATGGTCATTCTTTTCAGCCTTTCAGATGGCTGATCTTTTCTTATTACTTCTCTTTCTAATAAATCTTCGGGAAAAGGATAATATTTAATTGGCATTAGTTTTGACTTATTTTATTATTTTTTATAGCATCCTTAATAAATGAAGTTAACCAGTCCTCAAAAGGCATTTCATAATTATAGGATTTAATATTCTTAAATATAGAGAGGAATGCTTGATTTAAGCATTCCTCTGCATTATTAGTAATGTCATTTTTTACCAGATCAATAAAAGGAGTATAATATGCCTTATATAGGATTTCTTGATATTTCCTATCATTTTTTTTACATCCGTCCAAAATTTTATTTCCTGGTAAAGTTCTTTCCATTACGGATTATTTTTTAACATTGATAATAGTATTCTTTTAGTTGGCCCTACTTCATTACTTAGTTTTACTCTCATTGTATAGAATCTATCTTCAGGACGACTACCAACTGCAACTAAAGCTCTCCTTGATACCAAGGAAACCCTGCTTTTTGGTGTAAATTCTTTATCTACCATAGTAAATTTTCTTAGTAAAGCTTTATACTCTCCTAAGAAAACCCCTGGATCATGTTCCCTCGTATTTGCACCAACTACTACTACATCCTCTGTTTCATATGGATTAACAAATATTGTCATTCCTGCATATTGTCCTATTGGTGCTATCTTATATGGATTAGTATTTTCTATTGCATATTCAAAACCAGGACAATCCATTAATATCGAACCTAATCTTTTATTAGTAATAGCAAAATGTGCTGGCCCTCTTCTTCCTTCGACAGCTATTTTACTTGCACATGCTAAAATCCTTACACCTAACCTTCTCGATAAAGCATCGTCATTTTTAAGAACTACATCTATTTTTACTCCTAACTTATCTTCTACTATTAGTTTTGTCCTTCCGAAATACTTCCTTCTCGATTTCTCCCCAAGTTCTTTATATTTAGAATATAGATCATTCCTCATAGAAGTCATTACTTCTTCCTGCAATGAACGATTTACTATTTCTATAGTATCTACACCAAAAAATTTCTCCAAATCATCAGCTTGTTCTGCAGTTAACGAAGCATTTATTTGGTATGTTCCGCATTCAAATGCCTTTTGTCTAGTTTCAAGTTTAAATTTAGCAATCCAATCACTATTGGTTTCTGCTGGCATATCAACATAATCCAAATGAGGTATCAATCCCGTCGGAGCTTCTATCTTTTGCCTATTTGCAGTATCCAAAAATGGATCCTGTATTAATCTTTCTAATTCTATATCTTTGTAAGATGGCTCATTCCAATTTTTATCCTGGTCCCCAGTATTTATTGGTCCTAAATTCATAATAATGTTTCTTCATTATAGAAAAAACCAAGGATTAAATTTCGGCCGAAATTAAAATAAAGAACTTCTAAAAAATATTAGACCGCATTAAATAATGTTTCGAGATACTCCCACATTTCGTCAAGGCCTGCTTCCTGCGAGTATAGCATTTCTTTGAAATGGGCATGCTCTTTTTTGTACTTATTGAACATGCTACTTCCGGTCATTTTTGAATATTGAACATTGGCCATACGATCACAGAGCTTAACAAACACTGCGCCTGGAGTATTAAATATATCCTGGTATATCCAGTCTGGCATTCTTTCGTCCCTGTCTCTCCCTCTCGTTAAATTACAACAGGATCGACAGATTTCTGCTGATTCTTTCCCACAAATTTTCAATAAATCATTATAAGTTTTTCTTGCATCCTCAATCAAATCATGACAAAATGTAGATATTATTATAGTATCCCTAAATTCTTTTGGCACTAAGTATATGAACTTTAATGCACATTCATATACCATATTAAGATGATAAGAATACGGAAGATCTTTATCATAGAAATGATTTGTATCCGAATGAGATTTTATAGCATACTCACTAATAATTTTAATTCTATCTGTCATTATATATGTTTCCATGTTCTTCTTTTAATAATATTATTAATCCCTGATTTTGTTAGCCCAAATTTCTTAATTAGTTCCTTTATAGAGACACCCCTTTCTCTTAATTTTCTTATTTCTAGTACTTCTTCGTTATTTAGTTTAGCAGTATTATTATTTTCCCCTATTTTCCTATTGGATAATTTTATCTTAGTGGTTAAAGAAGCGGATTTTCCTATTTTGCTAACTCTAATTTTATCCTTAGCCTCTTGTGAATGCTTTTTATTGAACATTGGATTATTAATTCCCGAAACATCATGATGATTTATGGAAACATTTTTTCTTTGCTCCTTTGTCATTTTAAATGTAGCACCATCTCCGCCTTTCGAAATATTATAGCCAATTTTTGGATTCGTTGAATTCAAGAAATCTATCCAAAATATTTCCCTTTTACAAAGAAGAATATTATCTATACAATATTCTATAATTTCTTTCCTGAAATTAGATTTCCCATATTTATGTATAGCTTTTTTAATCAATTTACCTGAGCCCAAATAAGATTTCTTATTACCTATTTGTTTACCTATATAAATTTTGTGATTTATTAAATTAGTTATTTTATAAATTTGATGTATCTTCATTTTTATATAAATCAATAAATTTCATTGTATTTCCTGCTAATTGAAGTTTGGATATTTTTGCCAATGATACCCATTTTTTCCCACTATGCTCTTTACTCAACTTCACCTTTATCTTAGTAGTTTCTGAATAATAGACATGAACTACTCTGCCGTTGATTGCTACTTCCTGCCCAAGATATTTATATTTTCCAGGACCAATTGGTATATCAATACCAGTCTCTTCTAGTAGTTCTCTATATGCACAATGTTCAATTGTTTCTCCGTCATCAAGTTTACCTCCGGGTAAACACCAACCCTCTCTTCTCATCAGGAATAAGACTTTGTCTGTTCCTATTAATCGTAGAATAACTACAGATGATTCTTTTAGAGGTGTTTCCTTCATCGTGACAGGTCTCTTTTTATTTCTTTTTGTATATCTCTTTCTTTAATAGTTTTCTTCTTATCATATAATTTTTTACCTTTCGCTAGGGCAATTCCAATTTTTATAAATCCCCTCTCATTAGTAAATATATTAGTTGGTATAATGGTTATACTATTATCAAGTTCCCCCAGCCATTTTTTTAATTCCTTCTTTGACATTAGAAGTTTTCTTTCTCTCAAAGGATCATGTTGATATCCAACAGCATATTTAGGATTTCCTATATTTATCCCTTTTAGGAAAAGTTCCCCGTCCTTAAAATAACAAAAGCTATCAACAAAAGAAACTAGCCCCTCTCTTATTCCTTTTACTTCTGTACCTTGCAACACAATTCCTGCTACCTCTGTTTTAATGAAGTGATATTCGAATCTGGCTTTCCTATTTTGTATATTGATTGCTTTTTCCATGTTATTTTACCTCTATTATCTCTATTTCCATCAAAGGATCAACAACTTGTATTTTGAATGCTTCCCTAACTCGATGGCGTGCATAATCATTTATCCTATAACCTCTAGTTTCTAGTTCTTTATCAAAGCCATCACTAAATGGTATATTATCATTAGGGTTCATTCTTTGTAGAATGAAAGGCATATAGACAAAATAAGATTCTAAAAGAGTATTAATCCTTTGCCTCGTCAAATTATCGAATATACCATTAGTTTTAACTATAAGCCATTTAACTAAATGGTAATTTACCACATCACCCCAGGTAATTATAGGGGAGCCTGGGATTTTTTTACTAACTATTTGGTTAAATTCATATAACCGAACAACAATAAAATCATCAGCTGAATTTTTTCCATATGCCTTTGCCCTTTTCTCCAATTCAACAATCATCTCAGGCAGCATCTCTTTTTTATATAAAGGAACTACAATTTTCGAGGTCTTAATACTCTTCAATCCCTCCTTATGTACCTTTTTTGCCCCTATCTGCTTTTTGAGTTTTAGCTTTTCAATTTCCATAATATGTAAATTAATTGGGAATTGTAAATTATATCTTCAAGCAAATATAATAAAAAAAATCTGAGGAAAAAAATATTCTTACATAAATTTTTTAATGATGTTTTGGATTATTTTTTCACTAATATTACCAGTAGGTGCTATAGACATATCAAATTCCCAACCATATTTCTTAAATAGATCCTTTACTCTATTATCTATATCTATAGCTTCCAATTCTGTTTGGTTTCTCCCAATCGGATTATAAGGATGGAATCTTTCTAAATAAACATCAAATCTTGGGTATCTAGTGAATTCTTCTATTATCAGGTCCTTAAAAGTTTGAGTCATATCAGGTATGTATATTTCCCCGTAAATATGACTAAGAATTAAAGGGGAATCAGTAACAATAAAATTAACTTGTCCAGCAATTCTAAATGTTCTATGTCTTTGTTCGGCGAATACAAGTAACTGATCACTAAGAATACCAAAGCTCTTAGTCCATGTAAGTTCTTTGGCAAACTCTGAAACCATTTCCACTTCATAATGAAGTTTCTTTAGCCCTGTAAAAATTTCAGATGCTATTGTTGACTTTCCTACTCCGGGGCCTCCGTGAAGCCCTATTACTACGGTCTTTTTCATACAGATTATATGAAAGACCAGAAATTTAATTTCGTTAATGATTGATTAAAATAATCTTCTATCCTTATCCCAATCAAAATCATCATGCTCGGTTTCAGCTTTTTTTTCAGGTGCTAAGGAAGATATAATTTCTTCTTTGATTGGAACTCGTTTAATAGACCAATCAAAGTTTTCATCATGCTTAGGTTCTTCCACAAGAACCTCTTCCGCTACTAATTCCTTTATTTCTTCTAGCATCTCTTCGGGCTCATGCTGGGGAATCATCAAAGGATCATGATGTAAATCCTCATGGGTCCTTCCAACATGAAAGAAATAGCATACAGTACATTTATAGGCAACGCACTTTTTAATCACATGAGGAAGCTCATTTAACCTAGCAGCTTCTGCCATAGCTTCTTCGGGTCTTAGGAATTTTCTTTTTTTCTTCGTATTAACCCCGATAGTATATTCGCATTTGTTTGACTTCCTCATATAGATTATTTTTTGGATTCTTCTGCCATAATTTGTTTTTCTAATTCCTTTAATAGTTTCTTTTTCTCCTCTAATGTTTTTGCATCCTTTATAATTTTTTTTTCTAGACGTTTCTTCTTATCCCTTTCTTGTTTTTCCCTTAGCTCCTTCTCATATTTTATTTTCTCGTCCTCTAGTCTTTTAAAATATTTCTTTCCCTCCTCGATTGTTTCAAAGAGGATATCCATTTGATTTGGATATTCAACCAAAATTAACATGGTTGTTCTCCCGTGTTTATGGTTAGCCATAATGACACCTTGCTGTAAAAACTTAAATTCTTCATGGGATACTATGCTCCATTCTGTTATGTGCTTATAAAGCCATCTATCCTGCTCATCATAATCATTACCCCAATGGATATTAGAAGTTAATATAGCTACTTTATGATTAATTGTTTCCATTATTCTAAAACTATTTTAAATAAACTAATTATTTCCGCTTCAATTTTCATCTCTGTGCAATATTCATAGCTTGCAGGGAATCTTCTTTTAAACTCTCTTAAGCTATAGCATTTTGAAGCATTTCTTTTAGCTTTCCTCATCTTTGAGGTAACTTCATCCTTTGCATCCTCTTTCTCTGACTTATATTTTTTGCGCTTAATATAATCAGGAAAATGCCCTAATAATTCATCAGTTACCCCATTATTTCGAATCCATTGATAATCCTTTGGCTGGTCATTTTTAAACTCAATGGATGTCTTATATTCTATTAATTTAGTTTTAATTGTCTCTTTTCTTAGTAATCCTTTTGGTGATAAAGGTATTGATCCACCCTTACGAAGTATGTGGTTTATTTTTCTATAATTTTTATGCTCCTCTCTATATTTTTTATTATTCTCTTTTTCTTTCTCCTTGAAAGTGGGATCATTTTTAATTCTATGGTATCTCTCCCTACTCCTCTCCTTATTCATTTCCCTCCTAGCATCTATTTCCTTTTTCCTTTCTTCCAGAATAGAAGATAGAGATTCTTTTAAACCCTCCTTCTTTTCTATCCTTTTCTTTTCCCATTGCTTTTTATTTCTCTTGTATTGTAATTTTAGATTTTCAGGATCTGAGTAATATTTACGAATGTAACATCTCTGTCTTATCCTTTGGTATAATTCATCGCTAGGATTCAATTTAACGATTTCTTTCACCTCATCGTCCTTTAAAAATTTCATCCAAGATTCACCCCCTTCTTTCTTATTCCAAACCTCCTTTATTGGTATCTCTCCAATTGTTGGTTCAAAGGATAACAACAATTTTTCTGTCATCTTTGGCTCAGGTAATGTATTTTTAATTTCCTCTTTCCTTTTAAGTATTTTTTGATAATGCTCTATTTCTTCATTAGGAATTTCTTCTTTAAGAATTTTTTTAATGTCCATTTTATAATGATTTAATTTTTACCTTACACTAATTTACCCGGATAAGTTCCAGGTAGGCTATAATTTAGGGAACAGCAAACCCCTTTTTTAGGATAGTACCTAAAGATTTTATTTATTTCTATTCTTCAAATAGTATTTACCCCAGAAGTAAATACCGGTAGCAAATATTGCTACCATCACTAACCGGAATAACCACTGCATAATGAAACCTAAAACGTTCATCATAACTACTGCTAGTAGTAAAACACCTAAAAGATATAGGATCTTCTTCATATACTTAAATTTAGCTATTTAATTTTCTTTTACCTAAATGGTTTGCCCCACAAATTGGACATTTATAAGCTTCGAATCTATCATTGGGCCTTGTCATCCTTTTTTCAAACAAAATCCTTTTTAGCCTAGGCCATTCAGGTTGTTTTACTTTTGGATTTCCATTATCTTCCCTAATACAGGAAGTTAGATCAGCAGAATCCAAAGCCTCTGACATCAAGCATTCAGTCCATTTTTTCCGATATTCTATTGACTCATCATCCGTTAAAATAACTAAAGAACTTAATGGTACTTGGTACTCCTGATTTATCCGAACAAGATTATCATGAAGTTTTTGGCAACATTCTATTAATAGAAATGGTTCTGCATTATTATTATCCTCTTCTCTTTTACCTTCCCCATGTTTATGTTTATAAAAAACTGTGTAATTTTTTTTACGTACGTAAATTCCTGGTTGTAGATCTTTGAAATTCATAAAATTATTACAAATATAATGAATTGTTTTTGAATAAAAAAATATTTTTCAACTAAATATGAAACATTTTTATAGTTAATATATAAAATGAAGAAACGTTTATGGATTTAACTAAATTAAATGGAATTATACCGGATGCAGTAATTTCTCAAATACCCGATGTAAGTGAGAAATTTGCAATTAATGACGAATTAAGGTTGTCGCATTTTTTGGCACAAGCTGCACACGAAAGTATGGGGTTTAGGGCAGTACAAGAAAATCTAAATTATTCTGCGGACTCATTAAAGGCGGTGTTTGGGAAATATTTTCCAGGTAATCTTAATGAAAGTTATGCTAGGCAGCCACAAAAGATAGCAGACCGAGTATACGGAAGTAGAATGGGTAATGGGGATGAAGCATCTGGAGATGGATGGAGATACCATGGAAGAGGCTATATTCAATTAACTGGTAAAATTAATTACCAAGCATTCTCTACCGCAATTGGGGAAGATTGTGTTGCTAACCCAGATTTAGTAGCTACTAAATACCCCCTCGCCTCTGCTGGTTGGTTTTGGCATGATAGGGGACTAAATGAAGTAGCAGACAAAGGAGCTACCCCCGATGTTGTTAAAATTATCACCAAATCTATAAATGGTGGATTTTTAGGTCTCCAAGATAGGATAGACTGGTTTAATAAAATTTATAACTGTTTATCCAAATAAATATTGTATTTTCTTTTAACTTTATTCCCACTTCTAATAGCTTTATTGATATTTTGAACGGAACATCCTAGAATTGCTCCAATTTCATTGGAATTTTCGTATTCACCAAGAAATACTCTTCCGTCATATAGATATTTCTTTCCATTATAATTTGGGTTTTTGCTCCCTTTTTTAAGGGAAGCAATATTACTCATTTTATTTTTAAATTTCAATGAGTGAGTTTTTCCATAAAATGGATTATCTTCCCCGTGATATTTTCCTATTTTTTGTATTCTCATTAATTCTTTAAACTCAGGGGACCTTTTCTTTCCCTTGAGTTTTTCACCCTTCCCATACATAGTGCCATTTCTTCCTCTTTGGCATTCAGAAAATGCTAATTTCGCAGCTTCATATTCTTTGGAACTAAAATTTCTTTTCTGTAGATGATTATTAGAGAATACCATTTTATGGAAGGCAAAACCCATTTCTCTATTCCTATATATTAACCATAGCATTCGATGAGCTAGATAATGCTCCCGAGCAGTAAGTAAAACTATATTATCAGACTTTAAACTATAACTTTTATTTCCTCCTAAACTTAAAGGTATTATATGATGCCTCTCATAATATTTCCCATTCTTTTTTTCTAAAATCCTATTTTCTTTAATAGCAATTCTGGATAACATCAAATTGTCATAAATTTTCTTATAATTCATATAGTATATATCTATATGAATTCTTGGATTAGAAGATAGAAATGTTATGAAACTTACTTACAATCTTTTATAAAAGAAATATGAATCAAATAATTGAAAGTAAAATTACATTATTAGTAATTGTTCCACAGAGCAACGGAGATAAGGACTTAATACGTCCTATTAAAACAAGTCCTCAAGATCTTAAGATTGAAATTTTAGATTGGGGTCAAAATGTATTAAGAATTCCAGAAAAATTAAATACAATTGAGGAATATGAAAAGAAATTTATTGAGATTAGAAAATTTTTTAATATAAATTAATTCTCTAATCCATTACGTTCAAATATAAATTAATTCTCTAATCCATAACATTCATAGAAGGATTTACACCCCGACGATATTCGGGGTCTATTTCTTCTTGGAGAAACTTTTCATTTAGCCAATCAATAGCTAATTCTTCCGTACCGAATTTATGATGATTACCATCACTATCCCGAATAAATGAGGATTCATAATAATCCCATTCATCAAACCATTGCATGCAAACAACAGTCACCAATCCATTTTTCTGGCCCCTATAAAGTTTCCAATATACTTCATCTATAATACCATGTAAATAAGACATTTTATTATTTTTAATAGGTTATTTAATTCTTTCCATTCGAAATTCCATAAACTCCGGGTGTTCTTCCAACAGGTCCAATATCTCTAGTATTTCCCTCTTGTTAGCAAAACTAAGGAAGTGATCATTATTTAAAAAATGCTTCTCCATATACAAGGATATTAATCTTTCTCTGTTCTCTTTATTTATTATAATCCCTAACATTCTATAATATTTTTTCCCATTTATATTTATTTGCTATCATATAAAGGTTTAATAACGCAGGAATTATTATTAAACGGGCTTTATATATTATGATTGCATCAAAAAGAAAGTGTGTTAGTATAACACCTAAAAAAGAAAAGGTAATCATTAACCATTTCCTTTCCCAACGAAAAGTAGAAAATGTTACCATCATCATATTCCATAAAAATAATCCGCCCAATCCTTGTATGAAAATGTTTAAATAATTACCATGAACCAATCCAAATAAAATAGAGGATGCAATTCCTACTAACCAACAATTTTCTTTAGCATATTTAATTTTTAAAATATAAATAAAACCTAAGAAAAGTAAAAATGGTATTATTCTAAATATTATTTCCTCTATAGAAACATTCAAGAATAAAAATAAAAAGCCATACCAAAAAGAATGATGCGGTCCAGTAGCTACATCTTTTGCCACATTAGAACTCATTTCATTTATTCCTGGCGGTTTAATTCGTTCTATTATAAGAACAGAGATTAAAGATAGCAAGAACATACGTATGAGTGATTGGGATAAATCAAACACCATTTTTTGTATAGCTGCAATTCTGATTCTCTTCATTATTCAGGTTTAAATGTTAATTTGGAATATATTAAATTATTCATGCCCACATAAGCGAACTCAAAATAGTGCTCAATATGCCAGGCCCCTTTATTAACATTAAAAACTATAGCATCATCGTCTATCTTTTCTTCTGCTTTTTCCAAGATTGCTATATCTGCACATACCCAACGCCACATACTTAATGAAATATTTCCTAATTTTACTATTCCCCGCTTATCGATATATTCCTGGAATTCCTTAGCAAATTTAGCATCTTGTTTTATTTGTTCTACATATTCTGGGGAGTATTCTTCCGGAAATTCTTCTATATCTTCTAATTCAGATATAGAATCTTCAATATGACGATCTGCAACTAATATCTCATTATTCAGATTACTATAAATAGAAATTCCCATATTTCCCATTTGCCCATATCCAACATCTTGTGTTGATAAGTAATCCATTAATTTTTTTCTACCAAACAGAGAATTAATGTCTGGATATCCAAATTCATTCTTTGGATCATGGTGAAGCTCGTCTTTACTGAAAAAGTTTTGGAATACTACTTTTCCCGTTGGAATTTTTATATCAGCTTCTAGCTTTTTTGATTTTACTATTGGTATAGTAATACATTCTTCGACAAAGGATAGAATATTATCAGTCAATTTTAGGCCCAAATATTTACCACAATCGAAACAATAGATCTCCTTTCTTTCCAGATCATTTCCTCCATAAGGGGATTCTAATTGTTCTATGATAGGATTAACTCTATGACCCATTTTATTGAAGGTAATAGAGTTATCCTTTATCCCCTCTACAATTTCTTTTTTGGTCATTTTCTTTTTACTAAACAATCTCTTCAGCATATCTTATTAGTTGTGTCTCGTTACTTAAGAATAATGGATGTTTTGGATTACCATTCTTTTTACTTCTTCCAAAGCATAATGCGTTAGGAAACATAGATATCACTTTTTTATCCCGACCAAACAAAATTCCCTCGTTGCCCCACATAAAAACAACATCCTTACATAATTTAGAAAGTGTAAAAAGACTTTCATCATTATCAGGACCGATTGGATCTGGAATTTTTGATAATTCTAAAGGATCCGGGGATCTATAGCCAAATAAATTTGTTATGATAAATCCACCATATCCAAATTTTTCTGCGAAATATATTAGCCTTCTGATTGTTTGGTCATCATTTTGGCCATCTGCCTTATTAGGATTTATTCCTATAAACATAACAAAAGGCTTTCCATAATCCCAGATTCTGGTTAAATTATATCTATACCTCCCACAATTTGAAATTTTTGCGTATCTTTCCATTATAAGCTTGCTAATAAAAGTTCTTTTGTTTTAAACATTCTATTTTCTTTTCTTGTAATCGGGGCAGCGTCAGGCATTCCATCTACTACGATACCCATGGTAGATCTACTAAAATAACAATTATAAGAAATTGAGAATTCACGGGCAGTGTGTTTTGTTTCAATTGATCCAATACTACATTCAATTGCTTTGTCATTTATCATTGTCCAAAATTTCTCGCCTGGCTCAAATAAAGGATCCCTTTTATTAGTAGGTTCGTCAGGAACCGGCATTGTAATATTCCTGGTTTCC
>Ga0316224_1000191_pt1 | contig 94311 bp, 63 predicted proteins | sample TBH18013metaG_FD_206254 | JGI IMG/M metagenome (GOLD analysis project Ga0316224, IMG submission 206254) | Freshwater microbial communities from Trout Bog Lake, Wisconsin, USA - TBH18013 | ecosystem: Environmental > Aquatic > Freshwater > Lake > Hypolimnion/Profundal zone | place: USA: Wisconsin...
TCTGCCGCCGCAAGGCTATGCGCTGGGGCAATTTTCCATTGCTGATGCCGCACTGTTTTATGTGGAGTTTTGGGCGGATAAAACCGGCGTTTGGTTGCCGGCACATTGCTTAAACCACTATCGGCTGATGCTGACACGTCCGGTGGTCAGACGGGTATTGCTGGAAGAAGGCTATCGGGTAGACAGACAGGCGGAAACTCAATGACATCGTTTGCACATATCGATCAACTTAGCGTGGCTAATCCTATTATTGATCAGGATCATGCCGCTTTTCTAGCGTTGCTCAAAACCGCGGATAGCGCCAACAACACTGACTTTCCAGACTTGTTCCAACAGTTATATACGCTTACCGAGCAGCATTTTCTACTGGAAAACCAATTAATGCAGCAGTACGCCTACTCTGGGATAAACGACCATCACAACGAACATCAGCGTATCTTAGGCGAATTTAAGCAGTTTAAAACACGGGTGGACAAGGGGTTAATCGTTTTTGGCCGAGCATTTATTAAAGATCATTTGCCGCAATGGTTAATACTGCATATTACGACCATGGATATGGCACTGGCCACGCACATTAATAAACACTCGGTGGCGCTGGATGTTGTCAAGCTGCCCTGATCTTGAACTGATAAACGATTTTTACGATGCCGACAACAGCGTCCGGCTGTATCAGCGTTTATGGCAAGAACAAAACTGGCCTGACAACCGCTATATTGTCGGCGGAAGGGAATTTATCCTACCGCGCTTGCAAACTTGGCATGCCGACCCCGGCATTCGCTACAGCTATAGCAACAATTTATTGTTAACCCAGCCCTGGACAAGCTTGCTGGCCGAGATTAAAAACCAGGTAGAATTGTATCTACAGTACTGCTTTAATGCCGTGTTGGTTAATTTATACCGTGACGGCAACGATTACGTCGGCTGGCATGCCGACAATGAGCCGGAATTGGGTAAACAACCCTTAATCGCTTCAATAACTTTTGGCGCAGCGCGGCATTTGCAATTCCGGCATAAAAAATCTTCAGCTTATGGACAGCTGTTATTGCCTAGCGGCAGCTTGCTGATTATGCGGCCAAATTTTCAACATGATTGGTTACACCGACTGCCTATTGCTGAAAACATCTGCGCTGGGCGGATTAATTTAACCTTTCGAAAAGTTATGCCTGAAAAATTGTAACTATTCACCTCAATTGATGCGCCGCCCGATGATGGATACATCCTACCTGATTTAATATCTGTCATCCAAAGCAAGCCGCGTTGATGAAACGGTGCTGAATAGTTATAAATAAGAATTGACAATATCAATAATAAGATTACAATAGAACCCAGCTAGAAAATACGGCTTACCCTTGTTTACCAATTCGATGTCTCTAAAGTAGTTCTTCGTCCTGTTCTTCATCAGTAATTTCCACATTTACCAGCTTTACCCGCCTTATCTTAAGGCTTAACTCTCTAAAAATTTACAGGATCATTATGTCTACTACCACATTAACAACCGGCACCGTCAAATGGTTTAACGCTGACAAAGGCTTCGGCTTTATCGAGCAAAAACAAGGTCCAGATGTTTTCGTTCACTTCAAAAACATTTTAAACCCCAACAACAGCTACAGAACCCTGGATGAAGGCCAACACGTCCAATTCAAACTGGGTCGCGGTCCTAAAGGTCCACAAGCTGAAGAAGTAACCATCATCTAAGCTTTAGCTATGGGTTACGCTGATGTAACTCGTTAGCAACAGATCTTAACGGATCAAAAAAGGGAACCTTGAGTTCCCTTTTTTATAGCCAAAATACGCATTTAAATTCCGCAATGAATAAGCCCGCATGCCGAAGAATTTACTTGGCACACAAGCTTTTATTCAACTAACTTTCGCCCCATCCCTTTGTTAGCAGCGATAGCAAACTATAAATATTCATGGCCGATATTACCAATCGCAAAGCTCTTGCAGCATTGATTAGCTGTTTTGCGCAGCTACGTGCGTTGCAAGGCTTCATTACTTTTCTCAAGCATATCAAACATTTCAATGTTCAGCATTACTAATGCCAATAAATCTGCACCAAAATTCATTATTGGTTTCGTATCTTGCATTGAGAACAATAAACCATGCTTTCCCTTGTTGAGGCTGTCGACCGTTAAAAAACCAAAAATCGTTTTCTTCCCTGTTTTGTTATCTGTATGCGAGATAGGCACTACTAATGTCGCGGAATATTCTTTCAAAAATCCTACATGTTGATTTTTGTATTTTCCACTTTCGTAGTCTAATCCAAGATTATTTGAAAGGAAATAATCTTCCTCTCTAGACCAGATTCTGATGAAAGCAGTATTTTTTTCCAAGCTGTATGCAGCAGATAGCACCTCTCTTCCCCTTACTTTTCCCGTAGAATCTCTATCAAGGGTTATCACGTAATTTTCTTTCGGTTTAATATGGTCTGCATCATCATTAGATATGTTTTTGCACAATGATTTTACCATTGCACCAGTAACTACTACTTTAATTGAAAATGAAATTTCTTCTTCTATTCGGCTGTCTCGAATCTTAAGATGTGTTTTTAATATATCAACCATTGAGCCAATCGTATTTTCTAAGGTGTCTCTAAGCAGGTCATTCAATTCCGGATTATTATAATTGAAACGATGAGGATAAATTTGTTCGTTAGCTTCGTAATATATATATTCTCTAGTTCTGCTCATGAGTTTATGGTAAACATTAAATTGGCCGTTAATCATATCCCGTATTGCTGTTAACTCATGCTCCAAGTGTGTTCGCATTTCATATTTTGAACTAAGAACCATTCTGTATCTGACGAAGAAAAATAGCGCCAAAATTAATAATGTAAAAAATATAGCCAAATCTTTGGTAAGGACTATCCATCCTGGTATGGGGTCGGAATTAAAAACACTCCATCCGCTGAGTAGGACACCCACGACGGAAAGGACAGTAGATGCCAACGTAAAATATCTGTCAGGATAAGGATTAGAATCGATAACAGCTATTTCGCCTTTTTTCCACTCGTTAGAAATCATATTTGTCCTCATTTATTATTGTTAGCCTGCAAGAAAGGAGTCATCTAATGCTTCTGCATCGTTAGATTTATTTTTGTCAATGGTAGAGTAAAGAGAGTTGTGTCGCAAATTTTGCCAAGGCCAGCAACTGACCCTATCAAATCCGATGTGCCACTAAAATTTTAGACAAAACCGGTAGCCTTCATGATCCCATAAAATCAACTTGTGCACTAAAAAGTCGATTTATTCAACAACGCCTAACGGCATTATCCTAGAATCGGCAGTTGGACACGCTCGCCAGCACTGTTTTCCGGTTGGCTGGCAAGGCGCTTTTTCTTGACATGGCCGCAAGCAACCGCAGTCAGGCAACCGGAAAACTGTGCTGGCAAGCATGTAGCGGTCTCACCATTTGGGTAATTCCTTAAGGCCCATCTTTTCAAGTCAAGAAAAGCCTTTACTGAGGCTAACGAGCGGTCAACTGCCGATTCTAGGCAGCAATTCCCAATTTGAATTGGAATAACGCTTTATATTCAATTAGTTATTGTTTTACATGCGCAATAGCCATAGGCGTAACCACATGATTTCAAATAATTATTTTTCAAAGTGGGAATTGCTGGATTCTAGGATTATGGCTTGACAATATCAAATAGAAAGCGTAGAAGCTCTAGCGAGCATATTAATGGTTTTTTCAGACTTAGTTTTTGATCAATCCCGCAACAGAGATGAGCGATCAATTTCAGCTCCGACCTGAGTCTATTTAGCCCTGTCGTTAACAGGGTACGTTCAGTAGCGTAGAGATGGGGAACCGTAGCGGTAGGTCTTGCTTGCAAAGGAACTTTGCATGATCTGTTTTAGTAAAAAATATATTTTGACAAATTCAGCCTCGACCCTTTAACTAGTTATGAAAAAAAGAATTCTGATCATCAGTGATTTGCACGTTGGCGCTGGTCAGCTCGATGATTGCGATTCGGAGCTAGAGGAATGCATTGTCAGTTTTCTGGAAAAATATTCAAAGGCACTAGACCCCATTGAGCTGGTCATTAACGGTGACTTTTTGGACTTTGTTCAGGCGGAACCTTGGGAGGTGGGCGGGTTAGAGTCCATTTCCATAGAGGGTTTCCCGCTCTGCTTTGCTGAGGCACAATCGATAAAGAAGTTTGATGCGATAGCCATAGCACACGCACCGATCTTCAGAGCCTTGGGTCACTTCCTCAATGCCTGCGAAGAAAATAGTCTGGTGGTAATGCCCGGTAACCACGATGCGGACATGTTCTGGCCCGGCATCCGTGCGCGTTTTGAGGATGCAGTCTGCGGGCAGATCGCCGGCCTCAGAGAGCGACTTCGGTTCCACCTCGAGCTTTTCTACCGTCCGCCGTCGTGCCCGCAGGTCAGGATCGAACACGGACATCAGTACGACCCGGTCAACTCTTTTTTCGTCGAAACCGATCAGATAGATCCCGTTGCCGGCTATAAAGTTAAAAAACCTGTCTGGAGTGCGAACAATCCGCCTATATTCAAAAATGATGCGGGCGAGGAGCGGCTTTACGAGTGCATCGGCACCAGGTTTCTAATCCGCTTCATGAACAAATTAGACGAGAAATATCCGTTCGTCGACAACGTGAAGCCGTTCAGCCGATTCATTCGAATATTCGGCGTCTCCGCCTTTAAGCCGGGCTTCGGCCCACTGCGTGCAGCTGTCTCCGTCTGGCAGATGCTGTCTTACGTGGCACGCGAAGGTATTACCAGCCCGAGTAGCCTGCTCAGTCTAGAGAAAGCTGGGGCAAATTTCGGCCCCTCGGCGCTGCTCCAGCATTTCATTGAAGACATGACCGACGACGAGAAAAAAGCATTCGTTCGTTCGCTAAAGGAGCGCGGCTATACAGAGCTATACGGTACGCTAGGGATGCATGTCAAAGATCCGGACAGAGCCGGTAGCTTGATGGACTTCCTCTCACTGCACATGAATCTGATTGATCAACTTGAAGCCCCTGACTACTCGTTGCTTAGCATTGATGGTGTGCCTGGTACACTTTCCATGGGAAAGGCTTTCTTCGTCGACGAGACGATAGAACTTAAAAAAGCGGCTTTGTCGCTAGTAGGCAAGAACGGTGTAAGTCACGTCATCATGGGCCACACGCACGAACCCATTGATAAGCCGGGCTACGTCAACACGGGTTGTTGGACGCGCTACTTCCGCTTTGGCGACGACGGTGATATACACTCGTGGAAGGTGCTTGATAAGGATTCATATAAGCTGTTCCCGTACACGCTCCGTTTCGCAGAAATCGTGCCTGGCAACAATCCGCTAGTGCAATCGGATACTTTCAAAGAGAAGAATCATGACACAACCGACTGACCTACAAGTGATCACGTTATTTGTCGAAAGAACCACTTCGGACCTGGAGCGGAAGATAAAGTGGGTACCAACCGGCTACACATGGTTCCCTTATCATATCGACATGGGTGACGTAAATAGCCAGGCGGATGGTGTGCGCAGGGCGCTTAAGACGTTCGTCAAGCAATGTATGGATCCCGAGGCAGGCGGGGTGCAGAATAGTGGAAGGCAGTTAAAGGAGCTGGCCGAGAAAGGGAACGAACTCTACAAATCCATCTTCAGCGACAAGGATCAAAACCCTTTTATTATGTCGCGGCTACAGCCATGGGTGCGGAATCAAGCCGGAGCGTGCATCAACGTGATTGCCGATGATCGCACGTACATTCCCTGGGGCCTTATCTACGATGGCGATCCATCCCAGCTTTCCGGAGAGGCCGATGACGTAGATATTAGTCACTACGGCGACTTCTGGTGTCTCAAGTACCTCGTCTCGCCGTACTACCACGGGATGAACGTATGGGGAATCAGCAACCCGAAACCGGTCAATCTATATCGCCTTATCTCTGCCGTTAATAAAGGAGTCTTCACCGCGGCGGAGCAGGGCCTCACCCCAACGGAGAAGGATGTGCTCAACTGGCTACGCAATCAGTTCAGCAGCACGAAGGCCTTCAACATCTTCAGCAAGGGAGAGCTGCTCAATGAGTGGAAAAAGGATAAGAGTGACGTGGATATGCTCTACTTTTACTGCCACGCCGACGGCACTAGCATCGCCTTTAGTGATAGCGACAAGCTGACGATGCACGACATCAAACACAATCTGAGTCGCGATGTAAGAGGCGACGAGCCTCTATCGCCCTGTCTTATCTTCCTCAATGGATGCTCGACCGCATCAGGCGACCCTTGTGGCGGCTTCTTGGAGGCGACTTGCAGAGACGGATTCTGCGGTTTCATCGGCACTGAGGCTGAGGTGCCCGACCTGTTCGCGCTTCGCTTCGGGCTAGCCTTCCTTTACCGTTTTCTCTTGGAGTGCAAACCGGTCGATCGTACTATGGATAGCCTGCGCCGTGATCACTGGCCGCTCAGCCTGCTCTACAGCACCTACTGCTATCCCAACCTGAGGGTGAGCCAGCCAACCGACTCCACTGGCCCCAATGTCAAGAAGTTCGACAACTTTTCAAACGCCGAGCAACTCGGAACTAATCCAATCTGAGGCCAGCTATGTTGATATTATCAAAAACCAAACCGAGTTTGCGTGAATGGCCCGAACAACCCTACAAAGGGTTGAGCTACTACGAGGCGGACGATGCACCGCTCTTCGCTGGCAGGAACAGCGACATAGTCAGGTGTGCCCAGCTGTTCGTCCGTAGCACAACGCGGATCCTCATTCTACATGGACAGACCGGCTGCGGTAAGTCATCTTTTCTCCGCGCGGGGCTGATCCCGTTTCTGGAGAACGAGGAAATAGGCTTTGGCTTCCTCAAGGACAAGCAGGGCGAAAAGCTCAAGCCGATCTTCATCCGCTCGACGGGCAAGCCGCTGGTCGAGTTGGCCGAGAAGGTCTTCGACTTCGCCAAGACAGACATCCCAATCGAGACTCCGACCGGCGAAACATATGTGCTCGGGCTGCCTTTAACGCTTGGCGACCTCGACGAGCTTCGGTTCATCGAGAAGGCAAACAACGATCCAGAGTTCCTCATCGACACGCTTGGCAACATCGCCAAAAAACTTCCCAAATCGCTGGTGCTCATCATTGATCAAGGCGAAGAAGTCTTTACGCTGCAGCCCGAAAAGGAAGACAATAAGCATGCTCGCAACTTTTTTCGCTTCATCGACCTCTTCAGCAAGACCCGGTTCGACCTTAAACTGCTCGTTGCATTGAGGACTGAGTATTACGGGCGCTTCTGCGGCAATATGCAGCAGGCGCAGATATTCTCACCCAACGTTATCCAGTTCCTGCTTGACGACCTCTCGAAGAAACAGATCGTGGCGGCCATCGAACAACCCACCTCGCAGACTGAGATCAAAGGGTACGGGATACCGTTCGAGCGCTACAATTTCGAGTACGAAGACAATCTCTCCGAGCTCATCGCCGACGAGTTGCTGTCGAAAAAACTCGCAGGCGGCATCCTGCCTGTCCTACAGGTCGTCTGCGGCGAGTTGTATCAGAAGACAAAGCCGAAGGACGGGGAGGCGAAGCACTGGAAGATTTCAGAGGACAGCTACCGCGACCTCGGGAGCATAGAGGATCTTGTGGAGAAAAGTATCGACCAGTCGTTTGCATCTTTCTGCAAGGAGAATGCTGTTACTTCTGACACGGACATCCAGAGGGAGACTGATAGCTGGAAAAACGTACTTTCAGAGTTAGCCTGTTCCCAGTCGGACGGCACCGTGACGACCTTGGTAAAGACAGAGAAAGAGTTGAAACAGCTTGTAAAAAAGGCAAAGTGCAAGCTCGACTTCGACAAGACAATGAAATATCTGGCAGATCCGAAGGTGCGAATTCTCCGCGACACAGTGTTCGCTGCTAAGGATGTGAATCAAAAAAAGGTCGTGCGCTACAGTCTTGGGCACGACACTATCGCATTGGTGCTGCTACATTGGAAACAAAGAAAAACTCAGGAAAAACTGCACAGTAAAATTATACAGTCATTGCCCCCTCAAGCGTTGTTTCAATTGAAACAAGGGCAATATGAATTGGCAGCTTTACTAGTGCGTGAAGCTTACCGTTTTATTCAGAAAGATAAGAATCAAGATAACTTAGAGCTTATGGGTCAAGTTCATGAAATACTATCTGAAGTACTAAGTAAACACTTCGGTTGTGTTATTCAGAACGACATGGGGCAAGCAGAATGTGTAGCCTTTAATTCAAATGGTTCGCAACTTGCTGTAGGAAGTAAACAAGGAAAGGTTTTACTTTGGAATCTAGATAGACAAAACAGTAAACCTGAAATTTTATCTGATGATAAAATCAGAGAAGTTGAATCTTTGGCTTTTAGTCCGAATGACAGTTTTTTAGCTGTTGGCTTTCGAGATAATCATCCTGTTTGGGAAGATAGGATATATATAAAAGTCTTTGACTTGCGTCAAGCTTCACGTACCTTCAAAGTCCTAAAAAATGATGTAGGGCCTTGGCTTTCGGTAGGGGGGGTGGTCTTTCACCCTAAACAAAGCAATATTTTATTTTCCTGTGGTGATGACGGAAGAATGATTTTATGGAATCTGGATGAAGCTGATGAAAAAGCTGAAGTGATAGAAGATCGCTTTACCGATAATTCCAATACGTTTTTTCGAGATAATTGGATTCGAGCTATCGCTTTTAACCAAGCGGGGGATCTTTTGGCTTCCGCAGGTAAACATGGCTTGGTTAATTTATGGAGTACAGATGGAACGACACATAAACCTGAACATAAAGGCTATTTTTACCATTGGCTTAATCAGGACAATCAGGACAATCATGTTAATTCATTAGCATTTCATCCCATCAAACAACGGATTTTGGTGACAGCAGGTTGGAGTAAGGAAGTTCGCATATGGGATTTAGATCAGCCTACTTCACCTGTATTGATCAAAACTCTGAGTCAACATAAAGGTTTTGTTAGTTCAGTAACATTTTCCCCTGATGGAAAAATACTTGCTATAGCTGGTGAAGATCAAAACATTCGATTATGGGATATAGATTGGAATATAACACAGCCCGATCAGCCTTTAATTGCGACTCTAATAGAGACTCTGGAGGGGCATTACTTTGGAATTAATTCAATTGCATTTAGCCCAAAAGATAATCGGCTTTTAGCTTCTGGCGGTTGGGATGAAACTGTACGACTATGGAATATTAGTAAACCAATTACCAAAGTTCTGTATGCACATGAAAGCAAAGTTTCAACAGTTACCTTTATCTCAGATGAAGAACTAGTCTCCGGCAGTTGGGATAAAACAGTGCGTCTTTGGGATATTAATGGTACTGACAAGTCTTCCAAAATTCTATATAAATATAAACATAAAGACAAAGTTTTTTCAGTCGCTTACTATTGCAGCCATGACAAACAGATTCAACAACTTGCTTCAGCAGGTCAAGATGAGGATTCGACAGTAATAGTCGGGGATCTTTGTCAACCTGATGCAGCGCCCTGTATTCTTGAGCACAAAAACAATCCTAGAGGGGTCGGTTGTGTTGCAATTAGTCCTGATGGTCAGTTACTCGCATCTGGTAGTAAGGATAACGGCGTCAGATTATGGAGCCTAAAACGAGTTGATAATAGGAATATTCCCGATTTCGGAGTACATTTGAATCATAAGCAGAGCGTTAACTCCGTTGCATTTAGTCCAGATGGAAAGCTACTGGCATCAGCAGATTGTGATAAAACCATATGCTTATGGAATCTTGAAGACCCTATAAATTGGTTTTTAATCCATCGTTGGGAAGCTCATTCTAAGAGGATTTTGTCAGTAGCGTTTAGTCCAAAGGGTGAGCTTCTCGCCTCTGCTAGTGATGATAGAACCATTCGCCTATGGAATATCGCCAAGCCAACTAGGCCCGAGTTAATTGCAACACTTGTTGGACACAATTATTGGGTTAGTTCGGTGGCATTTAATCAAAATGGAACTAGGCTTGCGTCAGGCAGTTATGATAAGACTATTCGAATTTGGGATATTAGCAAACCTGAAATAACACCGTCCCCTATAATATTGTCAGGTCATAGTGAAACAATTAGCTCTATAGCTTTTAGTCCTAATAGCAAATTACTGGCTTCAGCAAGTTTTGACGACACTATTCGTCTTTGGCAAATAGATACCGAAACTTTAGCTAATAAGGTTAGCAAGAATCTTCGCACCCTATCGCAAGATGAATGGCAGAATTTTATAGGACCTGAGATTAAATATCCTTATTAGGAGGACACTTTGTCACTAATATCAAATAAATGAAATTGGAAAGCGTCCAATGCTATATAAAGGCCTTTCGAAGCAATATCAGCCTTTGAATTCTGATAACTCTGATGATTAAGCTCATCCCACAAGACTAAAGTTTCATCGAAATCATCTAAATTTGGCATTGAAATCCAGCCTTGTGATCTATGCTCCGCATAGTTCACAACAATCAGTTTAAGGGAATGATCATAAGACCAATACCAACTGATTAAATTTTGATAGCTTTGATCATATCCCACTGCGCGAGCATCTAGCCAGTGCCAATCTCCGTAATGAAAACAGGGAGCATTAATGCTAGTTAGAAGAGTCCTGTAAAATACAGCCAAACTTTCAACGCAAGATTGCTCTTTGACTCGTTTCAATTGCACAGGAATCTGAATGCTATTTCCTTTTAACTGTCCTTGATGAAACTGGCGCATTCCCATTAAGGTAGAAAAAATAACTGCCGCTGCTTTGGATTTTTCTATACCAAAGGCTGTAATGGCGCGTTCTTTATCGTGGTTTTCTATGAAGCGAAATGAGTGCCTATGATAAATTATATTGTCTTGATTTGAATCTGAGTAAAGGTATGTTTTAATATCTGAAGCATTTAGATCTAACAAGCATTTATAAAGTTCTTCATCATAGAGATAATCAAATCCCAATCGTTGATGATAGAGCGATGATTCTCGACCCCAATAATCTTCAGCAATAAAAATAAAATTTGGATTCTTTCCTTTAGCTGAGGAAATAGCTTCTTGCCAAAATTCCATAGCAGGTTCAAAACCCCTCCATTCTCCTAAGTAATCGCGCCAAATATTCCTAAAGTTATTATTAAGAACTAACATCGTCATATCACATCGCACTCCATCACATACTTCAGAGATTTGGTTGAGTATTTGCACCATTGCTCGGCGCGTTTCTGGATTGAAATAGTTTAGTTGAGCCGTATCTGTCCAGGGGCCGAAGTAAGGGTCTTTGCCGTGTGCAATAAAATATTTTTGACTTTTGTTAGTTACTTCAAAAAATAATTCCGGATTGCGCTGTTCCACCTGTATTATAAAGTAATCCGGGTGGCTCCAAATCCATGGGTGATCGACAGCCATATGATTTGGCACAAAATCAAGAATCAACCGCATTCCGAAATTATGCAGTTTATCCCTAACTTGGGTTAACTCCTCTTGCTTTCCAAGTAGAGGATTGATTTCATAAGCTGAAATAGCGTAAGGCGAGCCAATAATATCATCTGCTTGCCATTCCGGCAGCACCTTATCGTATGCTTTTTGGAGATTGTCATCACAAGTCGCAATCCTAGTTCCCTGCAAGCTCGGCTTCCAAACTCCCATTAACCAGATACAGTCAAAACCAAGTTTTTGTAAGTGAAGCCATTCGCTATCAGGAATAGTTCCTAGGGTTAAATCATTTCCATGCTTCTTGATTAACTCTCTGAGCCATACTCGGGTATTAATTTCGTATAGAATGGGATGAGGGCGCATTGTTTTAATTACCACAAGTATCACTCCTGGTCGGTCGACAATTGATATGGCGTTGTTGAATAAATCGTTTTCTAGCGCTCAAGTTAGCTTTTTGGCATTATCACTGTTTCGCTATTGCCATTTCAAACCCCAAGTCCATGCCTTATTGGGCATGGTTCAATACAGGGTAACAGTTTAGCCTAAATTTTAAGACACCTCGACCCAAAGGATACTCGGCAACCCATTAGGTGTTTCCGGGTGCTCGTAGATGATTATTTTCGCACCAAATAACCGATAATCCCGCCTGTCGCAGCAGAAAGTACCGACATTGCCCATTTCTTTTCTTCAGCCGATGCTGTGCCAGATGACAATGTGTTGTAGCAAAGTAGTGCGATTAGACCGACAAATCCGATTGCGACCAGAAACAATACAACATCCTTAAACAATCTGACATTCAACTCGGTTTGTGTTTCTTCGCGTTCTACAGAGACACTGTACTTGTGATTGGGCGGCGGTGTATTGAGATCAATCGTATTGTTGCTCATAAGCCGATGATTTCCGTTTGCATTTTCTCGGTCGTCGGCTCAACCAAACCAAGTTTTAATCCACGCTGCTTTCCAGCGCGCGCCGCTAAAAATAACTGCAAGGATTTACGAAGAATCTCACTTTTATTTGATTCGGTCTCTTCGGCGACACGTTCTATTTCGGAATTCAGGTCATCTGACAAGATCACATTGAAGCGAACACTCATAACAAATCTCCATTAGCATGCATACATTATACGCAATATATACACTAGTTTTGCGCATAGGCCAAATGCCCGGAATTGCGAAAATTCCTGCACCACGAACTCAACCAAGTTGGTGCAGTCATGCAAGCACTACAAATTTACAGCGGAACCACCTAAGCCCCATTTCCCCTTCCGGTGAAGGGGCCGGATAAAGCGGCTTTTCGCTGCCAATTGCGTCACCTACCGGCACTCAACTAAGTTTACGCTCTAATCCTTTTGTTGTGCGCTATGCAGTAAACCACTACTGCTTCTGCGGATGGATTTTAATATCGGCTTTGGCTTGCAGAGCATTAATCACAGCTTCCAACTGAGCTTTACCAAGCGTTGTTTCGATATTTTTTTCTATCGCCGCCTGCTTATCTTTATCAGCTTCGGTAATTTCGCCATCTGTTATTTTTTCAATACTGGCGATAATTTTGCCGCCGACCGGTTCGTCAATCACCACCACGCTAGGCCGACCAGCTTGTGGCTTAGGCGACTTAAACAACGCCATCGTCACTGCAGGCGGCAATTCGTTGCCGGTACGACTCAGACCGGTGATTTTTTTCAACGGCAGATGATAACTTTCAGCAAGCTGCGCTATCGGCTTACCGGCCAGCAAATCGGCTTTAACTTGGTCGGCAGTCGTCTGCGCCTGGCTTAAGGCTTTTTCACGTTGTAATGCCGCTATCACTTGCGCTTTAACGACCTTCAATTCTTTAACAGTCGCCGGCAAATGCGATTGCATCCTCAACACCACCAGTTTATCGGCGCCCACTTCAATCGGCTCGCTATTAACGCCTTTTAATACATCTTCAGAAAACGCTGCCAGACGAACTTTATCATCACCAGCCACGCCTTCGCCGTGCTCGCGGCTAAACATGCCGGTTTTGTTAACAGCAACGCCCAACAGCTTAGCAACAGCATCCAGACTGTCTGGATTTTCATAACTGACTTCTGTTAATTTTTCCGCTAAACCATTAAAGGTATTTTCGGCCTGAGCTTTCTGATAGCTTTTCAATAATTCCGCTTTGACCGCATCATACGGCTTGATCTCACCCGGAATCAATTCAGTCACTTTAATCAAGTGATAACCAAAAGCGGATTTAACCGGCGCAGAGACCTCACCCAGTTTAAGATTAGCCGCAGCTTCTTCAAAGCTTTTTTCCATTACGCCAACATTGAACAAACCTAAATCACCGCCATTTTTAGCGGTTACTTTGTCATCGGAAATTTCCGCAGCCAATTTGGCAAAGTCCTGCGTTTTAAGCGCTTCCTGCGCCTGTAGCGCACGCTGCAAAGCTTTGTCGTCTGCGGCGGGATCTTTAGTAAAGGCAAACAGAATATGGCTGATTTTCCGGCGTTCCTTAGTGGTAAACAGGGCTTTTTGCTCTTCGTAATAGGCTTTCAGCTGCTCTTCATTGGCTTTAACTTCTGCAGCCAACTTGTTCAGATCCAGCTCTACATAGTCGATAGCCACCTGCTCTTCACTTTGATAAGCATCCTGGTGCTGCTGATAGTACGCGGCAATTTCATCATCGCTCGGCGCCTCGGTGACAACCTTGACCGGCACGGTTAAAAATTCCAGATCCCGCTTTTGGTTTTGTATTTTAAATAACGCGGTAATTTCCGCTTGCGGAATAAAGCTGCTGTCGACAATAGATCGCTGGAATTGCTCCATTAACAGCGCTTTTTTGATTCTACCGATAAACTCATCGGAAGACATGCCTTGCGAACCCAGCAGTGACTGATACTGTCCTTTATCAAACTTGCCGTCTTTTTTAAAATATTCCAGGGTTTTGATAAATTCTTTGGCGGTGTCATCGGTTACCAGCAGTTTTTCATCCTGCACATATTGCAACAACACCTCATCCCGCACCAGCTTGGCTAAAGCCTGTCTGCGAACAGTCTCTTCATCAAACTTCATGCCGCCCAAGTTCTGGACATATTGCTGATAAGCCTGATTGACATCATTTTGGAAAAAATCTTTGTCGCCGACTGAGACCACCGGCGTTTCCTTGCCGCCACCCAGATAATTCTGAATACCCCATAATCCGAACAGCACACACATAAACACCAAGATGACAGACGCAAACACGCCATGTACTTTTTCTCTAATTTCTAAAAGCATAAGTCCTGTCCTTCAACAGATTTAAACCTGATTGCTTCAGGCTAATAACACAAGCAAAAAAAAACCTCGAACCAATAACGGCCCGAGGTTTCTGTTTTGGCGGAGCGGACGGGGCTCGAACCCGCGACCCCCGGCGTGACAGGCCGGTATTCTAACCAACTGAACTACCGCTCCTAAGTCTGGTGGGTGCTGAGGGGTTCGAACCCCCGACCCTCGCCTTGTAAGGGCGATGCTCTCCCAGCTGAGCTAAGCACCCGACTAAAGAAGTACTAGTTTACAGCATCTTTTAAAGATTTACCAGCTTTAAATGACGGAATTCTTGCAGCTTTAATAGTGATCTCTTCGCCTGTTTGCGGATTACGGCCTTTACGCTCAGCTCTTTCTTTAACTTCAAAGGTGCCGAAGCCGACCAGCGCTACAGAGTCGCCTGCTTGCAAAGCGGCTTCAACTGATTTAATAAAGCCGTCTAATGCGCGAGCTGCATCAGTTTTAGTTAGTTGAGACGCGGCAGCAATTGCATCGATAAGTTCCGATTTATTCATTTATTTCCCCTTTTAGGATTTTGTTGTATTAATAATTTTAACAATCAAGCTGTTAAACCACCACTACAAACCGGCTCTCCAGAACTCCGATTTACAGGCTCTCGATACAAGAAAGAGAGGGTATTTATAACAATCACCTACAGTACCTGTCAAGCCGATGATTTCCTGTAGGCCGCTAAAATGGTGGTTTACAGCATAATTTCCTATTTTTTATTAAGGTTAATGAGCCAATAAAACCGACGATTTTGTTTCGGTTTTACTCAAACCAGCTTCAGTGACCACCACCAAAGGCGTTGGCCGATATTGCAAGGCGATATCCAAAACCTCATCAATCCAGCGCACGCATTTTATAGTCAAATTCTTTTTAATATTATCGGGTATTTCCACCAAATCCTTTTCATTTTCAATGGGTATCACCACAGTGGTGATACCGCCGCGATGCGCCGCCAATAGTTTTTCCTTTAACCCACCGATCGGCAAAACCTCGCCGCGCAGGGTAATTTCCCCAGTCATGGCGACATCGGCCCGCACCGGTATTTTGGTCAATGCAGAAATAATCGAGGTACACATGCCTATCCCGGCGCTAGGCCCATCTTTGGGGGTTGCGCCCTCCGGCACATGAATATGAATATCGCTTTTTTGAAACACTTCGCTGTCTATACCTAAAATTCCCGCCCGACTTCTGACTACCGTCACCGCCGCCTCAATGGATTCTTTCATCACATCACCCAGCTTGCCGGTAGTCAATTGCTTGCCTTTACCCGGCATGACTGCGGTTTCTATCGTCAGCAGCTCCCCACCCACCTCGGTCCAGGCCAAGCCGGTTACTTGACCAACTTGATCTTTGTCTTCGGCTATGCCGTAATTAAAGCGCCGGACGCCCAGATATTTATCCAGATTTTTTTCCGTGACGATGACTTTGGCTTTTTTCGCTTTCAGCAACAAACCTTTGACTACCTTGCGGCAAATCTTGGATAACTCTCGCTCCAAGCTCCTAACCCCGGCTTCCCGAGTATAATAACGAACTATATCTTTAACAGCGGCCTCGGTGATGCTGATTTCTGTGGCGGTCAAACCGTTATTTTTAATCTGCTTCGGAATCAGAAAGCGGGTGGCGATATTAATTTTTTCGTCTTCGGTATAACCGGACAAACGGATAATCTCCATTCTGTCCATCAACGCCGGCGGAATATTCATAGTATTGGCGGTCGCCACAAACATCACATCGGATAAATCAAAATCCACTTCCAGATAATGATCTGAAAAAGTATTGTTCTGTTCCGGGTCCAGCACTTCCAGCAAGGCCGAAGCCGGGTCGCCGCGAAAATCGGCAGCCATCTTATCGATCTCATCCAGCAAAAACATAGGATTACGGGTTTTGATCTTGGCCAAATTTTGCAAGATTTTACCGGGCATCGAGCCAATATAGGTGCGTCTGTGACCCCGAATTTCCGCCTCGTCTCGAACGCCGCCTAAAGCCATCCGCACATATTTGCGATTGGTGGCGCGGGCTATCGACTGCCCCAGCGAAGTTTTACCCACCCCAGGCGGCCCCACCAGACATAAAATAGGCCCTTTTAATTGTTTTACCCGTTGCTGTACCGCCAAAAACTCCAGTATCCGTTCCTTGACCTTTTCCAGGCCGTAATGTTCGGTTTCCAACACTTCTTCGGCCAATTTTAAATCGTGCCGCACCTTGGTTTTCTTTTTCCAAGGTACATTCACCATCCAGTCGATATAATTTCTGACCACGGTCGCTTCAGCGGACATGGGCGACATCATTTTCAGTTTATTCAGCTCGGCAGTGGCTTTGGTTTTAGCTTCGGCGGACATACCGGCTTCAGCAATTTTCTTTTCCAGCTCATCAATTTCATTGCTGACTTCATCCATATCGCCCAATTCTTTCTGAATCGCCTTCATTTGCTCATTCAGATAGTATTCGCGCTGGTTTTTTTCCATTTGCTTTTTGACTCGGCCACGGATTTTCTTTTCCATTTCCAGAATATCGACTTCGCCTTCCATCAGCGTCATTAAATTTTCCAGACGCTTGGCGACATCTACCATTTCCAGCATGGTTTGTTTTTCTTCAACCTTTAAAGCCATATGCGCGGCCATGGTATCAGCCAGACGGCCGGCATCACTGATACCCGCCAGCGAATTGAGCACTTCCGGCGGTATTTTGCTGTTCAGTTTTACATATTGATCAAACGAGTTAACCGCAGTGCGTTGTAAGACTTCCAGCTCTTGCTCGGATATATTCAACTCATCTTCAATTTCGGTGACACTGGCGGCGCAATAATTATCGACTTCCACATACTGAATAATGGCACAACGGCTTTCGCCCTCTACCAGCACTTTGACAGTGCCGTCCGGCAATTTAAGTAACTGCAAAATATTCGCCAGCGTACCGACCTTGTACAAATCGCTAACACCCGGCTCATCGACATCCGCCTGCTTTTGGGCCACCAACAGCACCTGCTTTTCCTGGCGGATAGCGGCATCCAGCGCATCAATCGACATGCCGCGACCGACAAACAAAGGAATAACCATATGGGGATATACCACAACATCACGTAGCGGCAGGACTGGAATTAAATCTTCTTTACTTTTGGAATGGGTCATTTTTATTTCCTATCGCTGGACATCATTCGGGTTGGTTGTAATCCTATATGAGGTCGAGCAAATAAAAAACAAGTTTTTTACAAAAAAACAAAAAAAGGTAATTACTCGGCGTATTTTGCTAAATGTTTGTAACCATTCAGCGTGATTTTTTTACTTTTTAAACCAAGATATTTAGGATGCGCTGAACAGCGTGAAGCGCATCTTTCGCGATTGATGCGCTTACTTTGCGTCGGCACATCCTATACAGACTATCTATTTACGCTGAATGGTTACCAATATTTTACATAGACAGACCATATAGCATCAAAAGCCACCCCGTAGGCACAAACAGCACATGCCCACGGGGTAGCGTACCTGAATCAGGCCAGCAGTTTAAAATCTGCCAGACTCAAATCCGCCGGATGGCTGCCAACCCCCACCACGGCAATTTCCACTGTGGCTCCGGGTGTGCTGGCGCCATGGGCATCGTAATACAAACCACCATTGGCGGCGTTGTAATACAGATAGTCTGTAACGCCGGTAGCCGCCGACGCATTGCTGAAATTCGCCGCAGTTACCGCGCTGTCACCGGCGAAAGCCGTGTAAACTGCTTTAGACAACTCGATTTGTGCTGTGCCCTCCTGCAGATTATTGATGCTCAGCGGACTGCCAAGCGGCTGACTGTTCAATAGATAAACGCTATCGGCCTGGGTTTTGACCAGACTGGCCGCGCTAGTGCCGACAGCTAACTCCTGAATATTACTATTCAGAAAATCGGTAATGTAAATATTACCAGCGCCATCAACCGTCACGCCTTTAGCGATAAACTCGGAATTAACCGGGCTAAAGGCGGCCACTGTAGAGACGGTATGGCTGCCGGCGGCAATTTCGCCTACCGCCCAGCCGCCGGCAGAGCTGCCGCTGAGAAAATACACATTGCCGGTGCCATCAATGCCGAGACTGCCTCCGGCATAAAACAGGCCGCCGGATTGCGGCGTACCCGACAGCACAGTGCTGAGAGTATGACTGCCGATAGCGGTCTCGACGATATTCCCATTAGCCTCGCCTATATACAGATTAGCGTGGTTATCCACCGCCAAGCCATTGGCGCCGAGCAGGCCATTAGCCGCACTGGCAATCACTGATACGGCCCTACTGCCGGCGGCAAGCTCATAAACGGTATTATTGCCTTCAGCCGCAAACAGGTCCCCGGCGCTATCGACCGTCAAACCCAGCACATTTGCCGTCTGCGCCGGTAACAAGCTTAAGGCATGGCTGCCGGCGGCAATTTCTACTATGCCGTAATTGACCAAACTGCCGTTGCTGATCATTTCGCTAACGCCGGCATAAACGTTGCCGCTACTATCCACGGTGACAGGCACCGACAAGAAATTGACACCCAGGTTAGCGGCAGCGGTTAAATTGGTCACTGCCTTACTGCCGGCGGCAATTTCACTAATGCCGTTCAGTCCGTTGACAAACAAATCCCCGGCAGCATCAGCCACAATATTGGCCGGATAAGCCGTCGTCGCAAACAGCGATTGCGAATAGGGCGGCACACCACTGACCGTCAACGCCTGAGTACTGATCGCCGCACCGCTGTCGCTATCCCAGTTGGCGCCGGCGGTCACGTTGTAGGCAGCACCGCTTAAGGGTGCTGCGCCATTGGCATTGGTGATGATATTTACCGCAGCTTTATCGGCAGCGCTCAATGTGACGGTAAAGCCGGTCGCCGTCAGATTGCTGACGATATCATTGGTAGCATTGAAGCTGTAGCTACCGCCACCACCGCTGAGTTTAAAATCGCCCAAAGCCAGACCTAGGCTGCTACCGTGGTTGTCCAGATTAGCGCCGGTCACGGTGAATACCCCGCCGGCAAAGTTATAAGCCACATTGCTGATCGTCGGTGCAGTAAAGCCGGTGACCGTGACAGCTTGTTTGCTGATCGCACTGGCTCCGGTATCCCAGCCTATGGCTGCCGACAGATTATAGTTTGTGACCCCATCATTCGCCTGAGTACCGGCTTTATTCAACAAACCATCTATCGCCAATTGATCGGCGGCTGACAGCTGGATGGTCACGCCGGTAGCGGTCGGCGTACCGGTGACGGTACTGCCGCTGGTTAAGGTATAGCTAACGCCGCCGTCGCCTTTCAGGCTGAAATCGGTCACCAGATAAGCGCCGGCGCTGCTGGTCAGATTGCTGCCGATCAAGCTTAGCTGGCCGCTGGCAGCATTGTAGCTGACCGTACTGAGGACAGGTTGCGGTACACCAGTGACGTTGACAGCCTGAGTGGTGATGGCCGCTCCGCTGTCGCTATCCCAATTGGCGCCGGCGGTCAACTGGTAAGCAGCGCCACTGAGCGGTGCACTGCCATTAGCATTGACGAAGGCATTGACACTGGCTTGGTCTGCACTGCTCAGTGTAACGGTAAAGCCTGTCGCGGTCAGATTGCTGACAACGTCATTGCCGGCACTAAAGCTATAGCTGCTGCCGCCACCGTTGAGTTTAAAATCTGCCAGGGCTATGCCGTTGCTGCTGCCGTGGTTGTCCAGATTGCCACCGGTAACGGTGAACACGCCGGTCGTCGCATTATAAGCCACAGTGCTGATCTTCGGTGCGCTGACGCTAGTCACCGTAATGCCTTGGATGGAAATGCCGTTGGCACCGGTGTCCCAACCACTGCTTGCCGCCAGATTGTACGTCGTTACACCATCATTGGCCTGAGCGCCGTTTTTATTCAGCAACCCATCTATCGCCAATTGATCGGCAGTGGACAGATGTATGCTGACGCTGCTGCTGGTTGGCGTACCCGACACCACGCTACCGCTGGTCAAGGTGTAACTGGCGCCGCCATCGCCGGTCAAGGTAAAGTCGGTTACCGTATAACCGCCGGCTGTCTTGGTCAGATTGCCACCGGTCAAGCTAAGCAAGCCGCTTGCTTCGTTGTAAGCAGCACTGGCAACGGTAGGAAAAATACCGCTAACCGTAATCGTGTCACCGCCGTTATTATCGCCGGCAAAATTAAAAGTAGCACCTTGATAATTGCCGGCTAAGGCTAGATCAATGGTGCTACCGCCTGTCACAGCCACAGCCAGAGTGCCGTTGCTCCAACTCACCCCAGACACCGTGCCGATCTTCGCCAAATCTATGCTGTCGCCATTGCTGAAAGCACTGATGATGCCGGCAAAGCCGGCGGCATTGTCCAATAGTAATTCACCGCCATGCGCAAAGATGACAGACTGATTGGCTGCGACAGTCTCAGCAAACACCACCGTGCCGCCATTAATGATAGTGCCGCTGGCAACCCCACCGCTTTGAATATTTTCGGTGCCGCCGCTGTTGACCGTGGCGTTACTGGTTATTCCACCCGATTCCACCCACTGGTTACCGCCGCTGTTAATCGTAGTGTTGCTGGCAACCCCACCTGAGACCACCCATTCATTACCGCCGCTGTTAATCGTAACACCAACCGCGATGCCGCCACTCACTGCGCCGCCGGGAAGCGGGTTATACCACAAGTCGCCTAGCCACAGATTACCGCCGTTGTTGACCGCGGTGTTAGTTTCTTGAGCGCCGCTATTGACAATATCCAGCCCGCCACTGTTGATGGTGACACCACTCGCCAGCCCATAGAGGTTGAATACACCGCCGTTTAAGATGGCGCCGTTGACCGTGCCGCTGATATTTTCTATGCCGCCGCTGTTCACCGTCGTGCTGCTGACCGCACCGCCGCTGTCTACAGTTAACAATATCCCTTGATTTGCCACAAACCCGGTGACTGACGCACCGGACGCCACCTCCAGCGTTTCCACCACCGCTCCGCTGTAGATACTGATGCCATCGACAGGATTACTGTAAGCGCCATTACTGACCACCGTCGCACCACTGTACATGATCAACCCGCTGATCATGCCGCCGCTGTTTATGCTGCCGCCACTCACTGAGCAACCGCGTTGGATATCCTCGACACCGCCGCTATTGATGATCGTACCGCTGGCTACTCCACCGCTTTGCAGGTATACGATACCGCCATTGTTGATCGTGGTATTGCTGGTCACCCCACCCGAGACCACCCACTCATTACCGCCGCTGTTAATCGTGGCGCTGATCGATATGCCGCCACTCACCGCACCGCCGGGAACCGGGTTATACCAAAAGTCGCCCAACCACAAATTACCGCCACTGTTGACCGTGGCATTGCTTTCTTGAGCACCGCTATAAACAATATCCAGGCCACCGCTATTGATGGTGGTGGTACCGTTCTCCATCCCTAAGACGTAATCTACGCCACCATTGATCACAATCGCGCCATTTGCTACGCCATGGAGATTGAATGTGCCGCCGTTTATGATGGCGCCACTGACCGTGCCGCTGATATTTTCGATGCCACCGCTGTTCAGCGTTGTACTGCCGGCAGTACCGCCACTATCAATGGTTAACACGGCCGACTGATTTGCAATAAACCCGGTGACTGAGGCCCCGGAAGCCACTTCCAGAGATTGCACCACTGCCCCGCTTTGGATACTAATACCGTCTACGGCAATACTGTAGGCGCCATTAGTGATCACAGCGGCGCCGCTGTTCATCACCAAGCCACTGATCGTGCCGCCGCTGTTTACGCTGCCGCCGCTCACTGAGCAACCGCTTTGAATATCCTCGACACCGCCGCTATTGATAATCGTACCGTTGGCGGCCCCGCCGCTTTGCAGGTATACAGTGCCGCCATTATTGATCGTGGTATTGCTGGCCACTCCACCCGAGACCACCCACTCATTACCGCCGCTGTTAATCGTGGCGCTGATCGATATGCCGCCACTCACCGCACCGCCGGGAACCGGGTTATACCACAGGTCGCCCAACCACAAATTACCGCCACTGTTGACCGTGGCGTTGCTTTCTTGAGCACCGCTATAAACAATATCCAGGCCACCGCTATTGATGGTGGTGGTACCGTTCTCCATCCCTAAGACATAATCTACGCCACCATTGATCACAATCGCGCCATTTGCTACGCCATGGAGATTGAATGTGCCGCCGTTTATGATGGCGCCACTGACTGTACCGCTGATATTTTCTATGCCGCCGCTGTTCAGCGTTGTACTGCCGGCAGTACCGCCACTATCAATGGTTAACACGGCCGATTGATTGACAATAAACCCGGTGACTGACGCCCCGGATGCCACCTCCAACGATTGCACCAGCGCCCCGCTGTGAATATTAATACCGTCTACGGCAATACTGTAGGCGCCATTAGTGATCACAGCGGCGCCGCTGTTCATCACCAAACCACTGATCGTGCCGCCGCTGTTTATGCTGCCGCCACTCACTGAGCAACCGCTTTGGATATACTCAACACCACCGCTATTGATAACTGTGCCGATGGCTACCCCACCGCTTTGGATATTTACGATGCCGCCATTGTTGACCGTAGCATTACTGGTCACCCCACCCGAGACCACCCACTCATTACCGCCGCTATTAATCGTAGCGCTGATCGATATACCGCCACTTGCCGCGCCGCCGGGAACCGGGTTGTACCACAGGTCGCCTAGCCACAGATTGCCGCCACTGTTGACCGTGGCATTGCTTTCCTGACCACCTTTATAGACAATGTCCAGGCCACCACTATTAACGGTGGTAGTGCCATTCTCCACCCCTGACACGTAATCTATGCCGCCATTGATCACAATCACCCCATTTGCTACACCATGGAGGTTGAATGTGCCGCCATTTAGGATGGCGCCGCTGACCGTACCGCTGATATTTTCGATGCTACCGCTGTTCAGCGTTGTACTGCCGGCAGTACCGCCACTATCAATGGTTAACACGGCCGACTGATTTGCAATAAACCCGGTGACTGAGGCCCCGGATGCCACCTCCAACGATTGCACCAGCGCCCCGCTGTGGATATTAATACCGTCTACGGCAATACTGTAGGCGCCATTAGTGATCACAGCGGCGCCGCTGTTCATCACCAAGCCACTGATGGTGCCGCCGCTGTTTACGCTGCCGCCGCTCACTGAGCAACCGCTTTGGATATACTCAACACCACCGCTATTGATAACTGTGCCGATGGCTACCCCACCGCTTTGGATATTTACGATGCCGCCATTGTTGACCGTAGCATTACTGGTCACCCCACCCGAGACCACCCACTCATTACCGCCGCTATTAATCGTAGCGCTGATCGATATACCGCCACTTGCCGCGCCGCCGGGAACCGGGTTGTACCACAGGTCGCCTAGCCACAGATTGCCGCCACTGTTGACCGTGGCATTGCTTTCCTGACCACCTTTATAGACAATGTCCAGGCCGCCACTATTAACGGTGGTGGTGCCGCTTTCCACCCCGGAAACGTAATCCGTGCCGCCATTGATGACAGTGGTGCCGATGACGGTGCCGCCACTATAAATATATTCGGTATCTCCTGAATTTAAGGTAACCCCATTGCTGGTTTGGCCGGCAGATATGCTATACGTGGTCATACGCGATACTCCTCAAGTTTTGTTGGATTTAGCGGTACTTTGCATGCGAATTAAACTGTGCGTGATTAGCGTTTTATCACGCGCGATACTAACACTAAAAGGATTTAAACAATATTTAAAAATACGACAGCGTCATCAATATCCGTTAAATTACATTAACATACTGACGCAGAGAGATGATTTTTCTAATTTTATAGCTAACGACAAGAATACTGCTTTTGCTAAAAATACTGGCTCAGCTTTAGCTTTATCAGGCTATGTTTGAGTATTTAGTCTCATTAGCAAAAACAAGTGGCTAAACTTTGCCGCTCAAGCGGCCTGCCTTACTGGATGGGAAACGGAACTTAACCCGCTGGATAGACGACCTTGCCTGATGGCCGCACCGATGTAGGGCTAACGGCAGGAAACCCTACGTGGCAGAGGATATTTTAAATAAACATCGTCTGGTTAATTTAAAAATATTTTTCTCCAACAACCAGTAGCTGATAATACCTATCACAATGGATAGCAGCATCAACAAACCGACTAACAGATCAGGATGAAAATAATGATACATATTGAATATTTTAATCAATTTTAAGCCACCGGTCAAAGAAACCGCTTCATGTGACAAATAAATAGAGTAAGAGCTATTTCCAACCAGCACCAAAAAAGACGGATATATATTTAACCCATTTCTTTCAGCCAAAACAGCACAAAATACCAGCAATGCGCTCGGCACCCCCCAGTAAATGACTCTTCTGACATCATGAATGCCATCATTAAAAAACAGATCCCGGCTAAAAAAATAACAAATGAAGACCGCCAAAACGATCAACATCAAAACTTTGTTTGATAACACAGCTTTTCTTGATAAATATATATCGGCGATAAAGCAGCCAAACACAAATTCCAGCAGGATAGGATTGCATAAAAACCGCAGGCGGATACTGGTATCAGCATCCATAAAAAAAACACCGCAAGATAAGATTAAAAATAAACTGAATAATATCCGTAATGCCTTTTTTCTACTAAATAAAATTAAACCGGAAAAAATGAAGTAAAAAAACAGCTCATAACTTAAAGTCCAACCTGATTCAAGTAAAGGAGCCATACTTAATCCAGACTCATTTTTAGCCGGAAACAACCAAAATGAATTCAGCAAATACCACCAATCAAGTTTGAAAAATGCAGAAAAACCACCCGCAGCCATAGGCACTATTTTTACGATCAAAAAATAGAGCAGCAAATAAATCCACCAGACAGGAAATATTCTAAATAGCCGCTTGAAGATAAAACCTTTCCAGGCCTGCCTGTTTTCAAAATCATCAGCGGAAATATAGACCATGATAAAGCCGCTGATAACAAAAAATATATCGACACCACTGGCACCCAAACTGCCGAACCAATCAACATAGCTGGATTGCTGAAGATTCATTCCAGCCAAACGCCAATCAAGTTCCCTAGCGGCATGGGACATGACAACCAGCATCACTGCAGCTGCTCTTAACACTTGAATGGAATTAACTGTCTCGGTCTTCTGAGTTTGGCCTGTCGGCAACATGAGATAAAAACAAAAAAAATAAAAACAAAATGACGGCTATTTAACCACTTTAGCGGCTAGCCAAATTGACAGCAACTTTCTCGCCAATTTGAACCAATAATGACGTAACGGATTCTTTGCATACAATCGGTAATCGTTTTGCAGCGTTTCGCTGATCAGTTTACCCCAGGCGGCAGTAATGCGCTGTTCACTATATTCCAGTGCTCGAATTTTACAATTTCCGCTCATCGCTTGGTAAAACTCGGGCTGATCACGCAACTTTACCAGGGCTGAGATAATTTCTTCCGGCGAATTTACCGGCAAAAAATCAATTTCACTGATCCGTTCATCCATCACTGCCGTTTCTGGGGTAAAACAGCCCGGCACCCCGGCGTGCCAGGCATTGACTAGTTTTGAAGCCGGTTTGCCCGCATTTGGCCTAGCCGGAAATTCCCGAGCCGAAACGACCACATCAATCTCAGTAAAGTCGTGCCATAATAAAGGATTAAACACCGGCAGCCAGTTAAATCCCAAATCTGACAAGCGATCATGCCAATCTTGAGTTTTTAATTCGTCGGCCAGATTAACTTCCCGACCGATATAAGCAATATTTTTGACTAAATTTTCTCGATCACCAGCACGCGGCTTGATTCCCGACTGCAACCAATGCGTCATAAAATATGACTTGCCGGGCATAAAATAACGATACACCCTTGAAAAGCCTTCATGCCGATTTTGCACAATGTGAATCTGCGCATAAGGGTGCCGCCCCCAATCCGCTTTAATACAAACTAATAACTGCTTTACATTAGGACAAAAATCATCCGATAAAAATGCCCGGTGAGAAATAATGATACCGGCATCCGGCATGCTATGCACTAATTTACATTGAAAACCGGCACGCATTAAACAAAGATAAGTTTTTAGAGTCCAGCAGTACCGTCCCTCGGAAAAACCAGGCCAATCTGTTGTCAAATTGGCCATATCAAGTGGAGATAAAGCAAAATCGGGCAGATAAAAGTAAATATTCGCCATGACAATATCTCTAATTGAGCAGATTTTTTTCGATTAATATAACCCTATGTCCGACTAAAAATCTGCCGCCACCCGTCTTTCTTCAGATTCATAAACCAGAATAGGTTCCGATTTACCGTGGATAACAGATTCGTCTATGACAACTTTGGCGATTTTATCGTTGGAAGGCAGTTCATACATGGTGTCCAGCAGCACATTCTCGACGATGGTGCGCAAACCCCTGGCCCCGGTTTTTCTTTCCATGGATTTACGGGCAATCGCCGATAAGGAATCTTCTCTAAACTCCAGTTCAGCGCCTTCCATTTCAAACAGGTGTTTATACTGTTTGATCAGCGCATTTTTGGGTTCGGTCAAAATCTGTATTAATGCCGCCTCGTCCAATTCATCCAGGGTGGCAACCACCGGCAAACGACCGACAAACTCTGGAATCAATCCGTATTTAATTAAATCTTCCGCCGTGACATCAGCAAATATTTCACCGGTATTTTTCTCGTTATCCTTGCTTTTGACTTCCGCCGAAAACCCGATACCCCCTTTTTGGGTACGATTTTTGATAACTTTATCTAATCCGGCAAATGCACCGCCGACAATAAATAGAATATTAGCGGTATTAACCTGTAAAAAATCCTGCTGTGGATGTTTGCGTCCACCTTGCGGCGGCACAGATGCTACTGTCCCTTCTATCAGTTTCAACAGCGCCTGCTGCACACCTTCACCGGAAACATCTCGGGTAATGGATGGATTGTCGGATTTTCGGGAAATTTTATCAATTTCATCAATATAAACAATGCCGGTTTCAGCTTTTTCGACATCGTAATCGCATTTTTGCAGAATCTTCAAAATGATGTTTTCAACATCTTCCCCCACATAACCTGCTTCGGTCAGCGTGGTGGCATCCGCTATGGTAAAAGGCACATCCAGTACTCTGGCCAGAGTTTCCGCCAACAAGGTTTTACCGGAGCCGGTTGGGCCTATCAGTAAAATATTGCTTTTCGCCAGCTCGATATCGTGGTTCTTAGTGTTATTGCGCAAGCGCTTATAATGATTGTATACGGCGACAGCCAGAATTTTTTTGGCATTTTCTTGGCCTATTACATATTGATCAAGCGCCTGTCTAATTTCTTTGGGCTTGGGTAATGAACCTGCCCCGCCCATAGCAACAGCCTCATCATCCGAAACTTCATCCCGAATAATGTCATTGCACAGCTCTACACACTCGTCGCAGACATAAACAGAAGGCCCGGCGATCAGTTTACGGACTTCGTCCTGACTTTTACCGCAAAAAGAGCAGTAAAGCAGTTTTTCTTCGTCCTTACCTTTTTTATCTTTACTCATGGATGGTTCTCCACACCATTGCGACGGTTGTCTTCATCTTATGATGAAAACAACCGTCCGAATATCTAAATTACCTAGCAGGGTCATCCGACAGTCTAAATTACTCATCACCAATGCTATAAACAGCATTATACGATGCGGCTACTCATAACCTTGTCGATTAAACCATATTCGACAGCCTGTTCAGGGCTCAAAAAATTATCCCGATCGGTATCCTGCTGAATTTTTTTCAATGTTTGTCCGGTGTGGTGTGCCAATACTCTGTTTAATTTATCTCTAATTGACAGGATTTCTTTGGCGTGGATATCAATATCGGACGCCTGACCTTGAAAACCGCCTAAGGGTTGGTGAATCATCACTCTGGAATGCGGTAAGCAATAACGTTTGCCTGCCGCGCCGCCGGCCAGCAATAAGGCGCCCATACTGGCTGCCTGTCCGATGCACATTGTGCTGACATCGGGTTTGATGAATTGCATGGTGTCGTAAATGGACATGCCGGCAGTCACCGAGCCACCTGGAGAGTTGATATACAGATGAATGTCTTTATCCGGGTTTTCCGATTCCAGAAATAACAACTGAGCCACCACCAGGTTAGCCATGTAATCTTCCACCTGGCCCACCAGAAAAATAACCCGCTCTTTCAACAGCCGGGAATAAATATCGTAAGACCTCTCGCCCCGGGCAGTCTGCTCAACAACGATAGGCACTAAACCGCCTGCGGCATACGGGGCCGTTATATCCAGGTTATTGTTTTGTTTGTACATTAATTAAGCCTCTATTTGCTGTTTTTCCATCACATCGCTAAAACTCACAAACTCATCGGTTACGTTTAACTGACTGACTATCCATTCAACCGTCTGATCTTCCAAAACCATTTGCTGCACTTCACCCAAGCGTTTGTTATCAGCATAATACCAGTTTATAACCTCTTCGGGTTTTTCATAGCTTTTTGCCATATCTTCAATCACGGAGCGCACTTTTTCGGCATCGATTTTAATCTGATGCTGCTGAATGATTTCACCCAGAATCAAACTTAAGGCTACCCGGCGTTTCGCATGATTTTCCAGGGCTTCCACCGGCAAGTTCAGATCTTCCAAGCGCTGACCCAATGATTGCGCACGCTCAGCATAAGGCTGCATGATGGCCTGAATTTCCTGATTGATCAAACTATTGGGTAAAGGCACGGTAATATTATTATACAAAGCTTCCAACACTTCGCTTTTCAATCTGTTTTTTAAGCCCTGCGCCAATTCTCTTTCCATATTGACTTTAACATCGGCCAGAAAATCGACCAATTCACCAGATTCAACACCATAAGATTGAATAAATTCAGCATCCAGCGCCGGTAAAACAGGCTCTTCTATGCTCACTACCTCAATTTCAAACTCGGCGGTTTTACCGGACAGTTTGTCGTTATGATATTGTTCAGGAAAAACGATAGAAAAGGTTTTTTGTGCGCCAACGCCCAAATCTTTCAATTCATCATCAAAGCCTGGGATCATTTGCCCAGCGCCGATTTCAACTTTAGAGTTCTCTACTTTGCCGCCGGTAAAATTTTCGCCTTCGCTGACACCGGAAAAATGAATAGTAACTTGATCGCCGGCTTGTGAGTTACGCTCCACAGCTTGCCAGACTTTTTTCTGCTGTCTGAGTTTGTCTATCATATTCTCAACGTCAGCATCAGTCACGCTAGCCTGTGCGCGCTTAATTTCCAACTGACTAAGCCCATCTAACGCAATTTCCGGATAGACTTCAAATTCAGCAACATATTCAAACCTGTCGCCATTCACCGGCAGGGTTTGAATATGTGGGTGCCCGGCAGGATCAAGATTTTGTTGTTGCAATGCATCGGAATAAGATGACTGTATCAAATCACCAGTGATTTCTTGGCGGACTCTTTCGCCATACAATTTTTTAAGCACTGTAGCCGGTGCCTTGCCGGGACGAAAACCGTCCACCCTAACTTCACGCGCAAGTGTTTTAAAGCGAGTATTCATTTTTTCTTGAACAACTGCATCAGGGATGCTGACAGTCATTTTTCGGTTTAACTCAGATGTCTTCTCGACAGTAACTTGCATGGTGCATTACCTCAAAAAATTAAAAAAGGGCTATTGCCGGAACCGGCAGTATGTCAATATTGGAGAATGTACGCGATTTCGTAAAGAGTTGGGGTAGCTATAGACGAAGATATTTTGCGCATGTTCATAAACCTGAACGAATCTGTGAATTGCAGGCGCTATAGCGCCTGCATGGTACTAAATCCATGTAAACCACCTGAGGGCGTTTCCGGAAAAACCTACCCAACCGACGGGTCTTTTTTATCCAGCGACTACGTTGCAAAAATGGTTTCATAAGCACATCTATGCGCCCATTTTTGCGTCTTATATCCGAACAAAAATGCACTATTTTGGGAAATTTTTCTCCGAAAACAGCCTTAAGTCAAGAAAATGGTGCGAGCGGGGAGACTCGAACTCCCACGGGGTTGCCACTGGAACCTAAATCCAGCGCGTCTACCAATTTCGCCACGCTCGCAAACAGCGGGCCATTATAATCAGTGCCATTTTTAAAAACAAGCCCAAGGCGACATTCTATGCAAAATAGCCACTCTCGGCAAACAACTTAGGGATTGCTTAATGACAGCTGACTCTGCACCAAACCGATCGCAACCGGTTTTCGGTCGCTAAACACTTCCGCAAACATCGGCACCAAAACTTTATTACCGTTTTCGCTCAAGTGATTGCTGTCTTCATACAAAGTGCTGTCGCCCAGATTGCCGTAACAGCGTTCGTCATGACAAAGATAAGGCAAAGGATCAAGAATTTTAACGCCGCACTTCTCTGCCGCCACATCTTGGGCAGCCAATAACCAACCGTTTCTTTCCCGGTATTGCGCCATTGAAATCGATATTTCGCCGGTCATGCCGAAAATCATTTGCCTGGCTCGTACCTTAGGCACATTAACCACCAATTCAGGAATGGGTCGCATCAAATACACCGGACGCTGTTTTGCCAGTTGGCACATAGTCAGCGTAACATGCTCGGCAAACTCCGCCAGCGAGGCCGGCGTCGCCACTGGATAAGCTGTAGAAAAAGCCATCTGCGGCACATCTTTGCCGGGCCCATATTTTTTATCGAGACCAATCGCCGCCAAACCATATCTGCCGATGATCACCACCGGAATATCATTCGGCACTTCAGCCAGCCGGGCTTGCACCCAGTCAATAAACTGGATGCAATTAAATTGTGGATCGTGGTAAGAAAGCCCATAGGGCGAAACACGCATACCCGGCACAAAAACACAGCCCCGATAAGACCACTCCAGCACTCCGGCATTCGCCGACTGCGGCTCAGCGGCCGCCAGCGCTGAAACCAGAGCATTAGCGTGACTATCACCAATGGCAATCGCATTATAACGTTCCCCGCCGTGCACACAAGACAGTGGTGTCACACCAGCCCGCATCATGCATTGGTCGCGACGGGGGTTAAAGTTAGCCCCCTCTGCCGCGGCCAGCTCTACTGCCGGAGCGAACCGGCCAACAACACCTTTCTGGCTAATTATAAAGCCGCCGACTGCCGCCAAGACGATTAAAAACGACGTCAACAGCGCCGCAGCGGTTCGCGGCGCTGCCTGTTGCAGCAGTCGTCTGGCCGGATTTTCTATCAGATGAAACGACAAATGCCCAAGCAGCAGGCTTGCCGACAGACCGAACAGTATCAGCTGCCTATCATCCAGCAGATTCAGATACTCCAGCGCCACCAACACCGGCCAATGCCATAAATACAGCGAATACGATCTATCCCCCAGCCATTGGGCCAAGCGGTTGCAGGTAAAGAATGAAGAGCGCTCGGCGGCAATTACCATAACCGCAGCCAGCACCGGCAACAAAGCCCGCCAGCCCGGCCAGGGTAAACCGGTCGCAAAAAAGCAGATTGCCGCCAGCATCAGCATAATTCCGCCGCCTTCCAGCAGGCGTTTATGCAGCGCCGATAATTTCATGGCCGGCAGGTACAAGAATACCAAGCCGCCGGCCAGCATTTCCCAAGCCCTGCTGGGCAGCAGAAAAAAAGCCGGCACCGGACGCACAACAGTAATAAACAGACAAATAGCCAACGATCCCAGCAAACTGAGTACAATCACCCATTTTTGCGCACCTCTCCCCGGTTTATACCGCCAAACCATCCACAGCAGTATCGGTAACAGCAGATAAAATTGCCATTCCACCGACAATGACCAGGTATGCAGCAGCCATTTCTCGTGCGAGGCCACATCAAAATAACCGTCTTCGCGTTTATACTGAATATTGGAGACAAAGGCCAAACTGCTGAGGACATGGGTGCTTAAGGTGGCATAATCCGACGCCACCACCGCAAACCAGCCCAAGCCCAACAATAGGGCACATAAAGCCATCAGCGCCGGCAAAATCCGACGAGCCCTGGCCAAATAAAAATCAATCAGCGAAAATCGGCCCTGCTCCAGTCCTTTGATCACAATCCCGGTCATCAAAAAACCGGAGATGACAAAAAAAATATCCACCCCGACAAAACCACCGGTAATGCCGGGTACTTGAAAGTGATACAAAATGACGGCAGCAACGGCCCAGGCCCGCAAGCCATTAATGTCATTTCTAAAGTTTGATCCTGAGACAAATTGAGATGTCATGCGCAGAAAGTTTGGATTGGCGTTCGCCACTTATAAAAAAAGCAGTGTTAGAATTTATGTAACTAATCACCGTAGTCTCGATGAACCAATGCGTAATCAAGGCTACGCTGGCGTGTAAATAGCTACGAATTTATAATACCAAAACGCCGCCGTTTATCCAGCACTTAACTATAAACCGCACCATGAAACGATCAGCCATAACTACATACCGATTATGCTTACTTTTAACTATCGGCTCCGCTAGCGCGGTGGAAATCCTCAACAGCAACAGCAACCCCATCGGCACGGTGCATTTTATAGAACAGCAACTTGACATCAGCGTGGAAATTGCCGCCAGCCAAAGCCAACGGGAACAAGGTTTAATGCATAGAACCGGCCTGGGCGAGAAACAGGGAATGTTGTTTGCCTATCCTGATCAGGCGATACGTAGCGTCTGGATGAAAAATACCTTATTGCCGCTGGATGTACTGTTTATCAACGCCGATGGCCGTATCGTCGCTATGCTGGAAAATTTGCAGCCTTGCCGCCATGACCCCTGCCCTATTTTCGAATCGAAAAAACCGGCGATGTATATGCTGGAATTAAATGCGCACTTCAGTAAAATTCAACAGTTAAAAATCGATCAACGCTTACAGCTTGTCAACACTAAAAAATAAATTCGTACCTATTCAGCACTGTTTCATCAAAGCAACTTGCCATGGATGCGCATTCTAGATCATGCAGGATATGCCAAACACAGGCAGCGCATCATTCATCACCAGACCGTTATCAGCAAAGCACATACTTTGATTCGCGCCGCTTTGCCGACGTTAATTTAAGCTGCTAGACCACCTTGCCGTTTGCTTGAACTTTACCTGATGCGCCACCCGTTGGTCAGCACATCCTACCATTTTTTGATGATCACCCATCAATCTCGGCATAGGCAGGATGAGCGTTATGATCCGGCTTAGCCTGGATAGAAACAACCATTGGGCTGGCTTACCCGGCCTGAGGCCCATTCACATCCGCTTCATCCCCTTCATAAGGCGTGGCATATTTACAATCCTTTTGCGGACAAACTTTTTCCACGCCGCGGCGTTTGGTGGTTTTTAAGGTCAGAATCGGCCAGTTACAGCTTGGACAGCTCTCTTTCAGCGGCGCATCCCAAAGCGCATAATCACATTTAGGATAGCCGGAGCAGGAATAAAATATTTTGCCGCTACGTGCTTTTCGCTTCAGAATCACACCCGTTTTGCATTGCGGGCATTCCACACCGGTATCCTGCGGCTTTTCCAGCGGTTCTATATGCTTACAGCCGGGATACCCACTACAACCGATAAATTTGCCGTACTTACCGGTTTTAATTACCAATGCCGAGGCGCATTGTGGACATACCCGCCCCTCTACTCGCTCAGGTTCTGCCGCAGCCGCCGCGCCATCTTCACCCAAATTCCGGGTGTAGGAACAAGTGGGATAATTGGTGCAACCGATAAAGCGACCATTACGCCCCAACCGAATCGACAGAGGGCTGCCGCAATCAGGGCATTTTTCGTCTATACTTTCCTGGGTCACATCCTTGCGCTGTACCGCCTCTTCCTTTTCGGTAATCAGCTGGGTAAAAGGCCGCCAGAAATCGTTCATCAACGGTATCCAGTCCTTCTCGCCGCGCGCTACCGCATCCAGATCATCTTCCAGATTGGCGGTAAAACCGTAATCAACATATTTGGTGAAATGCTCGGTCAAAAATTTATTGACAATACGCCCAACATCGGTCGGATAAAAACGCTTGCTGTCCAGGGTGACGTATTCACGGTTTTGCAGCGTGGAGATAATGGCGGCATAGGTGGATGGCCTACCGATGCCGTATTGTTCCAGGGCATTAACCAAACTGGCCTCGCTATAACGTGGCGGCGGTTCGGTAAAATGCTGATCGGCACTAATCTCGTTAAGCTGTACCGGCCTGCCCTCTTCCATCGGCGGCAGTATACTTTCCTGATCATCAGCCGCATCCTTGCTGTCATCCTTGCCCTCCAGATAAACCGCCATAAAGCCCGGATTGGTCACTGTGGAACCGGTGGCTCTAAAAATATTTTTATCGCTGCCGCAATGTAAATCCACCGCGACTTGGTTAAGCGTAGCATGTATCATCTGACAAGCCACGGTACGCTTCCAGATTAGATCGTAAAGCTTTAATTGTTCGATGCTTAAATACGCTTTAACCAGTTCCGGCAAACGCTGCACCGAGGTAGGCCGTATTGCCTCATGCGCTTCCTGGGCATTTTTGGATTTGGTTTTAAATTGCCTAGGCTCTTTGGGCAAATTAGCTGCACCATATTTTTCGGCAATCAGCGCTCGTATTTCGGTGATTGCTTCATCAGCCAAATTAACCGAATCGGTACGCATATAGGAAATCAAGCCAACCGACTCCCCGCCTAGATCAATACCTTCGTACAACTGCTGCGCCACCAGCATGGTGCGTTTAGTGGTAAAACCCAGTTTCCGGGCAGCTTCCTGTTGCAAGGTGGAGGTGGTAAACGGCGGTGCCGGATTACGGCTGCGTTGCTTTTTCTCCAGTTTGCCGGGTATCAGACGACCATCGGCTTCCGCCAACAGCGTGAGCCTGGCTTGGCCTGCTTGCTCTGCATCGGTAAAACTGAATTGGTTAAGCTTTTCGCCATTATAAAAAGTCAGTTTAGCTTTAAACGGCAAACCCTGGGTGCTGGCATCGGCAGTATGGGTCCAATATTCGCGGCTTTTAAACGCCTCGATTTCCAGCTCACGCTCTACGATCATCCGTAAAGCCGGGCTTTGTACCCGGCCGGCTGACAAGCCGCGGCGAATTTTTTTCCACAACAAGGGTGAAAGATTAAATCCAACCAGATAATCCAGCGCCCGCCGCGCCTGCTGGGCGTTGATCATATTGATCGATAACTCGGTGGGATTGGCAATCGCTTCGGTAACGGCTTTTTTGGTGATTTCATGAAACACCACCCGCCGCACATCCTTACCTTTCAGCAGTTTTTTTTCGTTAAGATGCTCAAACACATGCCAGGAAATCGCCTCGCCTTCGCGGTCCGGGTCGGTTGCCAAATATAAGGTATCGACATTTTTAACGGCTTTGCCGATTTCCTGCAAATGGCGTTGATTACGATCGATGACCTGATATTTCATCGCAAAACCATTATCAGGATCGACAGCGCCTTCTTTTGGAATTAAATCGCGCACATGCCCATAAGAAGCCAGAACCTGAAAGTCCTTGCCGAGATACTTCTCTATGGTTTTACATTTTGCAGGCGACTCTACAATGACTAAACTTTTACTCATGTTATCCGTGACACAATCAGTGCAAAGAAGTCGGTAGCAGATCGTAGACTATGTCTTCCATTCTGGAAAACGCCACGCCATCACCCGGTTGGCTCAACAACACCATTAAAACGATCCACTTTAATCTATCCAGAGTAATATTCTCATCTTTTAAGGCCATAGCCCTATCGATGACTATTTCCCGATTAGCAGGCAGCAAAATGCCGTTATGCTCCAAAAACATCAAAAAATCCCGAGATTCCAGATCCAGCACCGCCACTTCTTGAGGGCTGAAAATCCTGAATGAAGAAGCAACCAACGGCGTAATGGTATCGATTTCCGCCAACGACTCCAACCAGTCAAAAGCCTTATTGACGTCAGGCTGCTGAAATCCCGCTTCCATCAACTCATTGGCGATCACGTCCGTGTCAGGATAATTTTCACTATCACCATCCAAGTAATTTTCAAACAGATAGATCAGCACATCAAAAATATCTTCTTTCATTAGCACCTTTTTTTATATTCGGAAATAGCTGCCGCCGGCTGCTGCGGCAATATAGCCTTGTAGCTCCAAAACCAGCAAACTCGATGAAACGGCTTCCACCGACCAGCCACTTTCCTGAACCAGAATATCAACCGTTGTCGGGTTGTAGTCGATCAAATTCAATAGTTTTTGTTGCTCCAGGTCAAGTCCGATCTGAGGCGCTTCTATTATAAAATTACCATGTGATTGATAATAATGACCTAATTCTTCAAAAATATCTTCAGCGGTTTCCACTAATTTGGCGCCTTGCCGAATCAAAGCATTGCAACCACGCGCTAAAGGGTTATGAATTGAGCCCGGAATGGCAAACACTTCCCGGTTTTGTTCCAGCGCTAAGCGGGCAGTAATTAATGAACCGCTTTGTTGAGCGGCTTCCACTACCAGCAGGCCGACGCAGAGCCCACTGATAATTCGATTACGTCTAGGAAAATGATTGGCTTTCGCCGCCGTACCCGGCGGAAACTCCGAAACCAAAGCGCCGTGCGCTACAATCTGGGTAGCCAATTGCCGATGACAAGCGGGGTACACTCTATCCAGGCCGGTGCCGGCTACCGCAATTGTTAATCCATTGATATTCAGTGCCCCTTGATGGCTGGCGGCATCTATCCCCAAAGCCATACCGCTGGTGATCACCAAACCGGCACGCGCTAAAGCCTCGGCAAACGCCACAGCTGTTTTCAGACCGACAGCCGAAGGATTCCGGCTGCCAACCATGGCAATTTGCGGTGTCGATAATAAACCGGGATGGCCTTTGACAAACAAAACCGGCGGCGGATTGCAAATTTGCTTTAATTGCGCAGGATAAGCAGAGTCTGTCAGCGTTAAAGCATAATTATCAGGCTGTGCCAGCCAAACCAAATCCTGCTCTACCATTGCCCAATCCGGGGTTTTGAGCGCGGCAACAACTTTATCGGTAAACCCTGCTGCCGCCAGCTCAGTGGGTGAGGCGGCAAAAACCTGTGCCGGCTCAAAATGGTGCAGTAAGCGCAGCATGGTTTGCCCGCCTATACCCGGTAAACGTAGCATGGCCAGCCAATACTTGATCTGAGGATTAATAATTTTTGGTTCCAAAAATAGCCCTTAAATAAGCAGCAAGCACCCTAAAACCGGGCAAATCGAGTTGATTAAGAGTCTCTGTAACGCTTGAATCACTCATGTTAAAAGTATACTTTAAAAAACGTTTCCATAAACAAAGCCTTTGCCAAAGAGTCAAATAAAATGCTTACCCTTCAAGCGAAGAATATAATCCAGCAATCAATAGCACAGCCATTACCACTCAGCAATAAAAAACCGCTGCTGCCTCAGCAAACATTCCATTCGCAAGCCTGCTCGCAACTTAGAGTAAACAATCTATTTCTTCCATGGTATAATTAATAGGCTTGACTGCAATGAATTATTTTTTTACCATTGCGTATCGAAAAATAAGCAATGCATAATCCTGGCTTTCTCGGAACCCAAATCTCAGGCAATAATAGCTTAAATTATAAACTGCGGCCGCATTTATACAGCTAAACCACTGAAATAAAAGACTGTTGCCGACATTGCTTATTGTCCTGCTATCGACTGAAAACCATGCGCAATTCTGGTTTCATGCGCAAGAATTCTTATCATTAGAAATAAGCCGGCAGGATCATTTCACCCTCCAAAACAGGCTTCATAGCACAGTTATCGGCATGAAACATAGCCTGCAAGCAGATCTATACGACAAGGCGCAACATCCAGTGCAAAACTCGATTATAATAGAAGATGAAAGCCAGCATTTAGCTGATTGGAATCAAAATAACGAGAATTAACCTTAATTGCAATAATTTTCATCTTTAACAATGGAAAATACAGGCAATTAGATCAAATTAAAATTTTATCTAAACTTCGCAACGTATATGTTAAAAAAAGAAATCAACTGGCGCAGCATTAAAGAGCAGTGGGTACAGATCAAGAAAAAGCTCCAGCTGACTAAACAAGAAAAATTAACTTTTGCCAATGAGAAGCTTGAACAGGTTAAAGAAAAACTCTCTCAATCCAAGCACATTTGGCTGCTCAACTTACTGAACAGGATAAACCCCACCAAAGCAAATGTTCGCCGCAGCAGCAGTAGCCGCCGCCGTAAACGGAGGCGTCGTTTGCTCCGTCGGCTAAAATATTTTGCCATTCTGTTGATCATCGGCACAGTCGGTTACTATTTTTACAACATTGCTTTTAACTTAAAGCCTTCCAATAACTGGTATCAAACCAGTGCGAACACCACCCAACTTATCTCTTTACCGCAGGACGATGCGGCGCACAAATCAAAAATGGAATGGTGGTATTTCAACGGTCATTTAACCAGCGATTCCGGTAAAAAATACAGCTTCCACGACACCACTTTCCTAATAAACGGGGTGGTGGATTTCACCGTTAATCATGTGTCGTTCTCCGATTACAAAACCGGCCGGCATTACACGAATCAACATAGCTCAGGCGGCAATCTGATCGGCACCCAGCCCAACAGTTTTAATTTTGTCGCCAAAGATAATCTAATGTCCGGCAGCAATGGTGTTGACAAACTACAAGTAACCACCCCTGATTTTAGCTTTGACTTGCAACTGGTCAGCAGCCAGCCAGTCATATTCCACGGCCAGGATGGCATCATTTCATTGTCGGCAGCCGGCAATAGTTATTACTACTCCCGGCCGCGTATGAATATCAGCGGCACCGTGGACATCAACGGCATTCGGGAAAATGTACATGGTCTGGCCTGGTTCGACCATCAATGGGGGGATTTTTCTACCGGGCTACTGGCATGGGACTGGTTTAGCATCCAATTGGACGACAATAGCGATATCATGATTTACCAATTGCGGGATAAGGCCAGCAGTAAACGAATCATATATACCGGCACCTACACCCAAAACGGCAAAACCACGCTGCTGAACGAAAAAGATTTTAACTTGATCGCCACCAAAAAATGGCTCAGTAAAAATACCACCATTAATTATCCTATTGAGTGGCAAATTAAAATTCCATCCATGAATATCGATATCACCACCAAACCGATATTAAATGATTGCGAATTTGATGCATCCCTTTCCAGCTATAATATCTACTGGGAAGGCGCTGTTCAAGTAAGCGGCTCGCATACCGGTAAAGGATTCATGGAACTAAGCGGTTACGGTATCACAAAACCGGAACGACCACCCGCTTCGACAACTCGATAAACTGGAAAAGACAGGCAATCACTAGAAAACTGTCTGAGCATAGCAAACCGACTACGGCTCCTATACTTGGACAGTATCTACAGCCTCAGGCCTCACCCAAGAAGCCAAATCCATACTTGACCGATAAAGCGGTAATCGTTAACATTAAAACCCAAATTCTACTATTGCGTGCTCAATCGAGACCGGCTATTGATAGATGAAGATTGACCAGTGAACCACAATTAATGAATGGCTTTGCGATAGCATTAGCTTATTAAACAGCCTAGCGACCGGCAAAACATTTAGTAAAAAATACACTAAGTAATTACGGCAATTGCCCATAAATTTTCAAATATCATTCGAATTTGCACTTAGTTCTTGATCTATTGATCATGCGCAAATAGCAGCTTCATCAGACAAAATCTATGGGGACCAACAAAAGCTTTCGATCATTGTCATCAAAACAACCACCATTTAAACTGAAAGAAGAGTACCAAGCACTATGCGACAAAATGCCTTATCAATCTTGCCGATTTTGTTAAGCCTAGCCGGATGTTCTGTAGTTCCCGGTCAACATATGAATCCGCGCTCCGAGCAGTCCAGTACGGAAATGCCGGTTAAAGAAAACAATGCCGCTATCTTAAAATCTCTGCAAATTCAGGATATTGATGCGCCATTAATTATCGAGATGGAAAAAAACTTTAATCATCGCAGCTTAGGCCCCGATAATGTCGCCAACAATTATTTTGAATACAGAATAGGCGCCACACCAGTAAAAGATTTACCATCATCCGAACGTACCCAATACAAGGTTGGCCCACGCGACATTCTAGTCATCACTGTTTGGGAGCATCCTGAACTGACCAATCCTTTTGGTAATCAGGGAGGGGTCGGCATCGGCGGTGCGCCCGGTTCCGCACCGGCCGGCGGCGCAATGACCACCGGTAATAATGTTGCCGGTTCCAACGGCACCATCGGCGGCACCGGCGGTAACGTGGTGGGCGAGGACGGCAATTTTTTCTATCCCTATGTGGGTATCGTCAAGGCTGCCGGCAGAACTGTTGAAGATATTCGCGCCGAAGTAACCGAAAAACTGTCTAAATACATTGAACGGGTACAGTTAGACGTTAGGGTCAACGCCTATCGTAGCCAACGGGTGTACGTAGTAGGTGAAGTAAATGCCCCCGGCATCCAAACCTTAAAAGATATTCCCTTAACGGTTTTAGAAGCCATTAATAATGCCGGTGGCATCAATAATACCAGCGCAGACTTGCGCAATATCACCCTTAGCCGCGATGGCAAAACTTACAGTATTAACCTGTTGGCGTTATACGAGGGGGGAGACCTGACTCAAAACGTCTATTTAAAACATGGTGATGTATTGAACGTTGCCGATAATGCCTTCAACAAGGTTTTTGTCTTGGGCGATACCACCAGTGGTGGTACCGGTTCCGGCAGAACCCGCAGTTTGGTAATGGATAAAGGCCGGTATACTTTACTGGAGGCCTTGAGTGATTCAGGTGGTTTCGATCAAAACTTCTCCGATCCGGCCAGGGTCTTTATTTTTAGAGGCGGCATGGATAAACCGGAAATTTTTCATTTGGATGCTAAATCGCCCGATGTTTTATTATTGGCCGATCGCTTTCCTTTACAGCCGCACGACTTAGTTTATGTAGATAGAGCAGAGGGAATACGCTGGAACCAAATCCTGGCACAGATACAGCCTACTCTCAGCTTGATTAATGCCGCATTTGCCAGATAACAGCGAAATCCGGCGCGTAAACAACGCCGGATATTTTTAATGCCACCATCCTTTAGGTGTATTGTGTTATTAAAGCGTATAATAGCCCCTAAAACGGAGGGTGTAGGTGAAGTACGTATTCATGCTTAGCTAAAGCCCACCTTAGGTAATTTCATCAATGCCTTCTATTTTCAGCCCCGATGCCTGTACGGTATCAATACAGCACTCAACTGCCGATATTTAAATGGAAGCAAATGAAAAAAAGACCCGCTCAATGCTTGCCTTACTCTGTATATAATTTCTGCCAAACCAGCAAAATCACTCTATAACGATGACTACCGCCAATCAGAACCCCATCAATAATACAGACCAGTATCAAGCCGATATGTTAGGCGATTTTATCGCCCCTATCCTGGATGCCAAATATTCTGTTTTCAGCATCACTCTGTTTTTTTTATTGCTCGGCGTCAGCAAAAACTATCTGGACACACCAATTTATAGAACAGATGCCATGGTACGAATTGAAGAGCAACAATCTTCGCTAAATCCTATGATGGAGTCAGTTCAACCTTTAATGGAAAACAAATCAACGGCACTGGCTGAAATAGAGGTGATAAAATCTAGAAAAGTGGTGGGGGATACGGTTAGAAATCTTAACCTGCAAGTGGCAGTCACCCCAAATTATTTTCCGGTTGTTGGTGCAGCCATTGCTCGAAACTTTGCCCGTAAACATAAAAAGGGCGAAATTTCTTCACCGCTTTTCAGTCTGGATGAGTATGCCTGGGGTGGAGAGGCTTTACAAGTCGATAACTTTTCAGTGCCCGATTCTTTATTCAACATCACTTTTATTCTGGTGGCGGGTGAAAACGGCAAATTCAGCATTATCAATGCCGATGGTCAACCATTTATTGATGGTGAAGTCGGCGTTACGCTAAAAAAAGCCATTGAAGACGAGCAAAAACCCTTTAACCTACTAGTCAGTTCACTGAAAGCGCGGCCCGGCACAAAATTCTTTATCACCAGACGCTCCATGTCTTACGCGATTGAAGATTTACAAGCAAGCCTTAACGTCATCGAAAAAGTAAAAAGTACCGGTATTTTATATTTCACTTTAGAATCCGATAGTCCAAAACTGGCCGTTAAGATACTCAATGAACTTACCAAGATCTACGAGCAACAAAATGTAGATCAAAAATCCCAGGAAGCTCAAAATTCACTTGATTTTTTAGATAAACAATTACCACAAATTAAGGCACAGTTAGAAATAGCTACCGATGCCTTAAATGAGTATCGCATACGCGCCGGCTCTATCGACTTATCGGAAGAAAGTAAAAACATTTTGGCCGGGATGATAGAAATAAAAACTCAATTATTGCTTTTGCAAGAAAAAAGGGAAGAATTACGGCAAAACTACACCGAGTCTCATCCTAAAGTCAAAGCTATCGATACTCAGATCAGCAGATTACAAACCGCGATAGATTCAATCGACAAAAAAATTGAGGGAGTGCCGGAAACTCAACAAGTGATTTTAAGGCTATCTCGTGATGTCGAGGTCAACGCTCAATTGTATGTGACCTTACTCAACAATGCCGAAACCTTAAAGATCACTAAAGCCGGCACCGTTGGCAATGCCCGAATTATAGATGTGGCCGTACCGCCTACTCGAGCCGTCAGGCCTAATAAACCTCTGGTTCTCGCTATATCGATATTTATCGGCTTGTTTGTAGGCATCACGCTTACGCTTATTCGCAAAGCCATGCATCAAGGGGTAGAAGACCCAGATCAAATTGAAAAATATCTTAACATCCCTATTTATGCAACCATCCCTCACAGTGAAAACCAACACGCCCTTAGCCAAAATCTCAAGCGCGGCAAAGTTGAAGGCAATACTAAAGGCATCCTGGCATTAGAAAATAAAGACGATCTGGCCATTGAGAGCTTACGAAGTTTGCGCACCACCATTCATTTTGCCTTATTGGAAGCTCACAACAACATTATTATGATCACCGGCCCTAGTCCTGGCGTGGGTAAATCCTTTATTTCCATGAATCTCGCAGTAGTCCTGGCCGATTCCGGTAAAAAAATTCTGCTGATTGATGGTGACTTACGCAAAGGTGTTCTGCACAAAAACATTGGTGTTGAGAGAAATAATGGTTTGTCCGACATAATTTCCAACACCATAGAGTGGACTCAGGCAATACACCACATACCAGACCATACAATAGACCTAATTACCTCCGGCTCTTTGCCGCCTAACCCGTCCGAGTTATTAATGCATGAACGCTTTGAAAGCCTGCTGGACATGCTTAGCAAAGAATATGATCAAATTATTATCGACTCACCACCCATTTTAGCGGTTACCGATTCTGGGATTATCGGCCGTATTGCCAGCGCAACCTTAATGGTCGTTAAAGCAGGCAGACATCCCATGCGGGAACTGGATCAATGCGCCAGACGTCTGGCGCAAGCCGGGGTCACCATCAAAGGCGCGGTATTTAATGATATGTCACCGCGCTCGTCTCGTTATGGCTATGGCTATGGCTATGGCTATGGTTACGGCGGTTATGGTTACGGCGGTTATGGTTATGGTTATGGCAAATACGTTTATCGCTATAACTATCAAAAAGACAAGGACGCTTAAACCCAGAATCGGCATTGCCTATCGTAAAGACTGGAAAAGATAGCCCTGAAGCCGATTGCAGGTTAAACTTGCCTGCCTATTTTTCGTGCTGCGCAGGCTAAAAGCTAGCTGCTGCAGGGTAAGGTGGGCATTAAAAACAGGTGTTCCTTTGAATATTAGACTGCGTATAGGATGTGCCGATCAGACTTTGCATCAATCGTGAAAGATGCTCTTCACGCTGTTCAGCAATTTTTGGGAATAAACAACAGTTATTGTCTTTAGCTTCTGGATAAGTTTGGCTGACTATTAGGACAAACCGTATTTTTCTGCTTAATCTGTCGAATTGCCGCTAGATACTTGTCGATGACAAACTGCTCATCAAACTCACGCTCCATTTTTTCCCGACCACACAAGCCCATATGCTGACGTTGCTCGTCAGATAACAGCAGCATCTGTTGCATTTTTTCATACAGATCTTTTGGATCGCGCAACTTGCAGATCAAACCATTGTAGCCATCATCAACCGCCTCACGACAACCCACCGTATCTGTAGTAATCACCGGTCTGCCCATGGCGGACGCTTCCAGTAAACTTCGCGGCGTACCCTCTCGATAAGATGGCAGCACCACACAATCAGCCTCTACAATTTGCTCGCGAACATCGTCGCTGACGCCAAGATAATTCACATAACCTTCCACCACCCATTCTTCCATTTGTTCACGAGAAATGGCGGCCGGATTTTTAACATCCAAAAAACCGAGTAGACAGCATTCCGCTTCAGGCCAATGTTGATGCAACAATTTTGCCGCTTCTACATATTCGCCCACTCCTTTATCCCACAGCATTCTGGCAACCAACAGAAAACGAAACTTACGACGCTCGCCCCTGAATGGCCTAGGCGGAACCACAGAAAATTTATTAAGGTCTACCCCCGATCCCGGCAAAAGATCAGTCGTTTCCGGCCGCACCAAACCATCTGAAATAAATAACTGACAGTCGTCATTGTTTTGGAAAAAGACTTTACTGGAATTATTAAGAGCCGATTGATATAACTTACGCACAAAACGGGCCAGCAAACCATCCTTAATAAACACAGCTCCCAGCCCGGCAATATTGTTGATCACCGGAATATCCAGCAGATGCGCCATCGAGGAACCATACACATTAGGTTTTACCGTGTAGCCCAGAAAGACATCTGGACGCTCAACAATAAATAACCGAAAGAAACGATAAGCCAACAAGATATCCTGCACGGGGCTGGTACCTTTATTATCCATTGCTAACGGCACATAACGGCAACCCAGTGCCGGCAACTGCAAAGCATAGTGATCATAAGGTGCAACAGCGACGACTTCATAGCCCTGCTCCACTAACGAACGGATCAGCCCTACTCTAAAGTTAAGTAGATTCCAAGCTGTATTGAGAGAAATTATGACTTTCATTAATCCTTTTCTGAAAATGGTCACTTAGGATAAAACGTCTGCCTATAGGAATATCCAATTTTTAAACTAAATTGTATCCATATTCAGCTAACAAAAAGACAACTGTGCCATGAACCTCATCTTGATTCCGAGCCTAAAGCCACAACCGGCTAGATGATAGTCATCGATACGCCAAAACCTCAACGCGATATAGAAGATCATGCAAAAATTGGGCCAATCACACAACATGCTGATTAAAATCTATTTTTATAAAAAAAAAAATTAAACTATGTTATTTAACACAGCTTAATTAATTTTTTCCGTCGTTTCGCGGAAAAAAAAATGCGCTTTGATCTAGTGCTTGCAAATTATCACATACCGCATTGATAAACGCATTACAGTTGCATGACAGCCACCAGATTTGTAATACAAACGCATTACCAGACACTTATCGACCCTCCCTTGTGACCTTGGCCAATCTTAAACCAGGATTAATGGTAATACAACTGTAACTTTAAAGAAAAATGATATAATTTGAATATTGTATGTCAAAAAATAAAATGCTTAAACCGGGGAATTACCGACAGCTTGAGTTAAGCTTTAGTTGTTCTGCTCACAAATAACCCTCAGCCCTAAACCAGGCAATTGCATCGGCAATGGCGGCACGAGCCGGCCTAGCCTGATAGCCTAACATTTGCTCAGCTTTAGCTGAGGTAAAATACATTTTGTTTTTAGCCATCCGTAACGCATCAATGGTCACTCTAGGCTCACACCCAGTCAGGCGGGCTGCCAATTCCATGCCCATTGCCACGGGATAAATCGCCCGGCAGGAAAGTTTAATTTTGGGTGCGGCAAAACCCTCCATTTCTGCGATTAAGCCTAAAATCTCGCTGAGCGCCAAATTCTCCCCCCCTAGAATATAACGTTCGCCGACTATGCCATGTTCAAATGCCAACCAGTGCCCCATGGCGACGTCCTCAACATGCACTATATTTAAGCCGGTATCAACATAAGCAGGCATCCGGCCTTTGATGGTATCGACAATAATTCGACCGGTCGGCGTCGGTTTAATATCGCGCGGCCCCAAAGGCGAACTGGGATTGACTATCACTGCCGGCAATTGCTGTTGCAAAATAAGCCGTTTTACTTGTTGTTCAGCTAGAAATTTTGATTGTTTATAGATACCCACCATATCGTCTATGGTCGCCGGCATGATTTCGGAAGCCGGCAAACCGTTCTGTGGCGGCCCCATGGTAGCCACAGAACTGGTATAAACAACACGCTTGATGCCAACATCCAAAGCGGCCAGCATCAGCGCTGTTGTACCATCGACATTAACACGATGCATCGCGGCTGCATCAGGCACCCACAACCGATAATCGGCTGCAACATGGAACAAATTACGACACCCTTTTAAGGCAGAGATATAAGTCTCAGGTTTGGTTAAATCTCCTGGAATAATCTCTACATTCAAACCGTGTAAATTGCGACTATCGTTATTAGGGCGCGACAGAACCCGGAGTTGATGTCCTTTGCTGATCAATAGCCGGGCTACGGCAGCACCAATAAAACCTGTTGCGCCGGTCAGAAAGGTAAAATTAGACATTTGCAGATCAAGGAAATATCAATGTGGTAGATGCGGTTAATTGCAACAGCTTGACCGTCCATACCTGCCAAACCGCTAGCAAAACTGTCCGGTGCTAAATTCAAGGTTGCCGAAAATTGCCGTGAGATGCGTTTAGTTTGCAAATTTTTAATAATTTGTTATTGAGCCTCCGGCATTTTTATGCCATTTTCCACGACGCTGTTTTTGCAACTCCTGATATTTTAGCAACTGCTCTTTATTCAGTATGCCTTCAATGAGTTTGCGTTTTTCCTCATGCAGCGCTTTAAATTTTTCTCGTTGCTGCTTAAAAATATCGGTCAATTTGCTTTTTTGAGCGGGGGATAAATCCAATGCCTTACTCAGACGCTCAATTTTATCACCATGTCGCCTTGCAAAACTTTCTTTATCGTCAGGCGCTGCCGAAGCAAGTACCGGCAATGCTAAGGCCAAGAACAAGCTTATAATCTTTACATTCATATATGTCTCTCACTGATTTATCGATTCTGGGATCATGAGGCGTTATCAGTAAAGCACATGCTTTGATTAGTGCCGCTTTACCGACATTAATTTAAGCTGTTAGACCACCTTGCCGCTTGCTTGGCCTTTACTTGATGCGCCGCCCGTTGTTGCTTGGCAGATCCTGCCTTTTTTGATGATCTTTCCGCCTACACTGAATAGTTCCGATGGATTAGGATAACGAGGAAAAATGCAAAAAATTGGGAGAAATTGTGCAAAAAAACATCATCTACCAATTACCCCCCCATTGCCGCTGATAATCCGCAAAGCTATCCTGCCGGACTAAAAACCACTGCCCCTGCCAAATCCGATAAACATCCGGCAAAGGATAACCGTTAAAACGATTAGCCTTGATCAAACTATAGGCGCCAACGTCTTGAAACAGTACACGATCCCCCACCGCCGGCACACGGTTAAAGCGATATTCGCCAAACACATCGCCGGCCATGCAACTGGAACCAGCCAGTATGGCAAGCTGCCCATACTCGTCAGGCTGATCAGCATCCTGTAATTGTGGTTTACGTTGATACTCAAACACTTCTGGATGATGATTGACTGAAGTATCCAAAATCAGCACCGGTTTGCCATCACTGTTAAAACGATCCAGCACCGTTGCTAACAGATAGCCGGCATTACCAACAATAGCCTTACCGGGCTCCAAATACACTTCCAGGGCAAATGTGCTGCGCAAATCATTGATTAACGTAATCAGCGGACTCAGATCGGCAATGCTATGGTACAAATAACCTCCACCAATATTCAGCCACTTAAGTGGCAGTTCGCGCTTTAACAACGGCAGCAATTTATCCACGGTTGCCGACAAAGGTTGCAGCGTCTGACTGGCAAACACCGTATGAAAATGCAAACCCTCTATCTCAACCGGTAAGCCGGCGGGTAATTGCGTTAAATCGACGCCGAGCTTGGAATGTGCTCGACAAGGATCGTAACGCTGATCATCGGCAAACGATAACTTAGGATTAATACGCAAACCTTTAGAATATCCACCGCCCAAATGCTGCAACTGTTGATATTGGGATAAGGAGTTAAAGCTGATATGACTGCAATACTGCGCCAGTCGATTAAACTCATAGTCTCGGATACCTGGCGTAGTCAAATGAATAGCGCCGTCGCCCAGCACCTGATGTGCCAGTTGTGCTTCAAACAAGGAGCTGACGGAAATGCCGTCGATATGATTTTTCAAGCGGGTCAGTACTGCCGTCAACGGCAAGGCTTTCATCGCATAAAGCAACTTACAAGCCGCGGCGTTTTGCAGCAACTGCAAAGCTTGCAGATTGCGCATCACCTGATCTTCATCCAGAATAAAAGCCGGACTGCTGGGAATTTGCGTTTTAAGCTCGTTAAGATTCATAGTTTGCTGTCGGTGCTCCGACAATACTGCAAAGCTTGCGCCAATAAATCCGTTGCCGTCGTTTCCAAATGACAGGCGTTTTGCTCTTTTCGCAGCCAGGTAAATTGACGCTTGGCCAGCTGCCGGGTGGCGACGATGGCTTTCTCCTGCATCTCGGCGAAATCGTATTCGCCCTGCAGGTACGACCAAGCTTGCCGATAACCAACACAACGGATCGCCGGCATGGTTTCGTTTAAATCGCCGCGCTGCTGCAAGGCTTGCACTTCCTCCAACAATCCCTGAGCCAACATTCTCTTAAAACGCTCGGCTATCGTCTGATGCAAGGTGGCACGTTGTAGCGGCGCAATAATCAGTTTAATCAGCTTAAACGGCAATTCGGTAGCCTGATCGTCCTGAAAAAAACTCGATAATGGCTTGCCGCTGATTTCATACACTTCCAGTGCCCGCTGAATGCGCTGCGGATCGTTGACGTGTATCCGCGCCGCTGCGATAGGATCAATCTCGGCTAAGCGTTGATGTAAAACTGCTTTGCCTAAAGTCAGCAAATCCTGATCCAAGCGGTTGCGGATAGTGGCATCCGCTACCGGCAGTTGCGCCAAACCCTGGGTCAAAGCACTGAAATACAACATGGTGCCGCCGACCAGCAGCGGCAGTTTTCCACGCTGTTGTATATCGGCCATCAATGCCAACGCCTGGCTGCGAAACTGACCGGTCGAAAACGCCTCGCTGGGATCGAGAATATCAATTAAGTGATGGACAATGCCGCCGCGTTCCAACAAAGTGGGCTTGGCGGTGCCTATATCCATGCCTCTATAGACCAACGCAGAATCTACACTGATAATTTCGGCATTCAGAGCTTGCGCCATCGCCACGGCCAAAGCAGTTTTACCGGAGGCTGTCGGCCCCATCAATAAAATGGCGGAGGGTTTTTCTACACTGAACATTTATTGGCCTCGCATAAAAAACCGATCCAAATCCTGATGACTCAAGGCCACCCAGGTAGGTCGACCATGATTGCATTGGCCGATACGCTCGGTTTGTTCCATATCCCGCAACAGCGCATTCATTTCTTCCACGGTCAGCTTGCGCCGCGCCCGTACCGAACCATGGCAAGCCATGGTGCGTAGTATCTCATTACTCAGCTCTTCTGCTTTACGGCTAAAGCCATGCGTCAGCATATCCGCCAGCATATCCCGCAGCAATTGATCAACATCCGTTTTTACCAACAGCGCCGGCGTGGCGCGCAAAATTATGGTCTCCGGCCCGGAACGATTCAACTCAAACCCCAGCTTTAGGAAAAACTCATGCTCTTGTTCGGCTAACTCGGCCTCAGCCGCGCTCACCTTGATCTTAATCGGCAGTAATAAGGGCTGCGAGATTATATCGCCTTGTTGATAATGCTGTTTTAAACGCTCATAAGTCACTCGTTCATGCGCCGCATGGGCATCCACCAGAATCACGCCGTTGGTGGTTTCAGCTAAAATATAGATACTGTGAATATGCGCCAAGGCAAAACCCAGCGGTGGTATCGCCGTTTGTGCTATGGCTATAGCGGGTGCCGGCGTCACGGCTATTTCTTCTGCTTTAGAATATAGCTTGGCGTATTGGTTGATTTGCGAGGTCGTTATTTTTGCAGATGCCGACCTGTCAGCTGACCTGCGATAGACCGAATCAGCAGAGCCGGGTTGAGCTTCTGCCGGAGACGTTAACGGCAGCGCGGTTTGCTGCAGTTCTGACCCCCAGTCGGTATCGGGCTGCGCAAAGACCAATTCTGCCCCGGTAAAACTGGCCGCTTGTCCAGGCCGTTGCGCGGCCAGACTGCGATGCAGCGCTTGAAATAAAAAATCATGCACCATGCGCCCTTCCCGAAAACGCACTTCCAGCTTGGTGGGGTGGGCGTTAACATCCACCAAAGCCGGATCTAACCGTAAATACAGCACAAACACCGGATGACGGCCATGATACATAACATCCTGATAAGCTTGTTTCACCGCATGGGCGACCAGTTTATCCTTGATCAGCCGCTCATTGACATAAAAAAACTGCATATCCTGCTGGCTGCGGGAAAAAGTGGGCACACCTACCCAGCCGTGTAATTGCAAACCGGAGGCGGCGTAATCAATTCGCACTGCATTATCGATAAAACCAGTTCCGCAAATTGCGGCAATCCGTTTTTCTTGGAGCGGCTGAGTCTCGGCAGGCTTTAAATTCAGCATTTCGCGTTGATTATGCGTTAATACAAAGCCGACATCAAAACGGCTCAAGGCCAATTTTTGAATCAGGCCTTCTATATGGGCAAACTCGGTTTTTTCGCTTTTTAAAAACTTGCGCCGAGCCGGAGTGTTATAAAACAAATCACGTACATCTACGGTGGTACCGGGTGGATGCGGGTCTGGCTGCGGCTCGAAATGCCGATCACTGCCATCGGCGCTAACCTGCCAGGCGCAGTCGGCCTCTGCGGTTCTGGAAATCAACGTTAAGCGGGCCACCGAGCTGATACTGGGCAAAGCCTCGCCGCGAAAACCCATGCTAAGCACATGCTCCAAATCATCCAACGAGGCAATTTTGCTGGTAGCATGGCGCGATAACGCCAAAGCCAGATCATCTTTAACAATCCCGCAACCGTTATCGCGAATCTTAATTTGCCGCAAACCGCCCTGTTCAATCTCGATATTGATCTGGCTGGCGCCGGCATCAAAACTGTTCTCCACCAACTCTTTCACCACAGAAGCCGGGCGTTCAACCACTTCACCGGCAGCAATTTGATTAATCAGTTGAGTAGGAAGAGCCTGAATTCGCATGGGCCGAGTCTTAAGAGAAACCAGCTATTTTAACGGATTAGCGCGGAGAGTAACACAGCATTATTAAAGCATGGAGTGCCAACCAGTAGACGGCGCATCATTCCTCAAGAGGCCACCATCAACAACGCACACACTTTGCGCAAGGCGATTGTTTTTGACACAAGCGGACGACATGGGCTTTAAATAATGAAATAATGCGCCGCCCGTCGGTTGGCACATCCGTTGATGCAGCCATTTCACAGTGAATAGTCATGCCAATTTACCGCCATATCATTGCCCCGAATCAATAAATCGAACAATTAATCAATTTATGCGCTCTGACATGTTTATCGGTATATTTAAACGGTACGTTTTCCGATTCCCGAACATGATAATCAATCAAAAAAACATAGCAATCATCCAAAGGCTGGTTTAAGTTCAACCATTGTTGAATCACTAACACAGCTGCCAATAAATTCTTTTGCTCGGCTGTAGTAGGCTTGGGTTGATCGCCGCCCTGCTGTAAATAAACCAGTAGTTCAATTAAAAAACTATTATCCACCCGACTGACCAACATGAGCTTCGCGCTACTGTCACTCAACAAGAATTGCTCTGGATTGCCGTTCTTGATGGCAAGAATGAAAAATAATAAGAATAAAACCGTAAAGCGTTGCTCACCATCCAGCAGAAAATAGAGATTTTCCCGGCTGATGTCTTTGGGCATATCAACGATGACCTGCTTATCAGCTGAGTCAGTATGCTCTTCCATCCAATGATGCCAACTTTTCCTGACATCGCCCTGAGTGATGCCGAAATGAATCGAAAATCCATTTAACGGCAAACTGAGCAAGAAACCAATGATATCGACTGCGTGCCATTTAAAGGTTGTCAACCACATTAAATATAATTCATGTTTATCGGGAAACAGTTCGCTAATATGAAGGAATTTCCCCATTTCATCGGCCTGATTGCCGATAACATGATTAACGCTTTCGGTATAGCGGTGCTCATCGACAAGCAAACTCTGCAATTGCTCTATGAGGGGCGTATTCCGCCGAGCATAGTCGGCATGATCGGACAAACCGATAATTTCCAGCAGCGTAGCCCAGAATACACCGTCGTCAAGATAAATAAACCAATCCTTAAAACCCGGTGCAGTATATCTAAACGCCATTTTTAAAAACCATGCCGCCATATCAGGATAGTCTTTATCATCCATAACGGCTTGCAGCTGTCTATAGGCATAAGCTGCAGCCAGCGCCTCCTGCCGCCGACAGCTCAATTGATCGTTAAAATCGTAGGGTATTGCTCCGGCCGTTTGCCGCAGTGTATCAATCAGGTAATGAAAATGCTGGTGCCAATAGGTTTTTGCCACCACCCATTTAGCCAAGGTGTTCATCGCCGGACTGTTTTTATCCAGTCTTGGAACAAACTTCTTGATATCAATGAATAACTTCCAAAAAAGTTTTTCCAAGTTATTGGCTGCCAGATAAACTTTGCCATACCCATCGGTTTTAGGCATAAGTATATAATAACCCAGTAAATTGTTGAACCTAGGGTCATTATAAGGAAACACTTCTTCAGCATACACATGATTAGGCTGATCGCTAAAATCATGACTCTCACTAGGCTTTAATGTAATATCTCCATTTACATACTCATTAATTCTGATGCTGATTTGCTTTAATACTTTATTTTGTGCATCCATAAAATACCTTTATATAATTGAGCTGTTAAATATCGATTATTAAATTTTCTGCTTAACAATATCCCTGAATCATCGCTATTCAGCATAAATAACTGCATAGGATGTTCCGATGTCAGAAAGCGCATCAATCGCGACAAATGCGCTTTACACTGTTCAGCACCTATAACATCCTATAACACTGCCATGGGAAAATCGATATTTCTGGATATTTGAGCATTCGGAATAAAGCTGGGCACTCGCTGCTCAATTCTGTATCATCCTAAAACAACAGCCGAAATCCGAACAACTAACCTTTTAATTATCGATGAAATAGCGAGAAGCGGCAAACAAAGCTTTCGCCAATTAACCGATAACCAGATCGCAATTTCACAGAAAAGCCTGCCGGCGCGTCGTTCATAACCCTTTGCTTTTGGTGGATGCCCGGCTTAATTGAGTAGCCAGCAAAGCCTCAAATTCATGTAGCGGCACTGGTTTACTAAACAAAAAACCCTGGTAATGTATGCAGCCGTTTTCCAAAAGAAACTCCCGTTGTTCTTCAGTTTCCACGCCTTCGGCGATCACGCTGAGATTTAAACTGCCGGCCATCGCTAAAATAGTGCGGACTATGGCCTGGCCGCCACTATCCACCGTTATATCCTGAATAAAGGATTGATCAATTTTTAACTGGCTCAGCGGCAGTTTTTTAAGATATTGCAAAGAAGAATAACCGGTACCAAAATCATCCAAAGAAAATTGTACGCCAATGTTGCCCAAAGCAGTCATGGTGGCTATGGTATTTTCGATGTTGGTAATCAACAAACTCTCGGTAAGTTCCAACTTCAGCAACATAGGATTAATGTCATTGCGCAAAATACAAGAATGAACTTGCTGCACAAAATCTGTTTGGAAAAATTGTTTGGCACTCACATTAACAGACAACAGCAAATCGCGAGTCATTTCATCTGTCTGCCAGGCCTTAAGCTGAGCGCAAGCAGTTTCCAGCACCCATTGACCAATCGCCAGGATTAAGTCGGTTTCTTCCGCTAGTGCAATAAATTCGCAAGGATGCACTATCCCACGTTCCGGGTGCCGCCAGCGTATCAGAGCTTCTGCGCCTATCGAATTAAATGCACTGTCAATTTGGAGTTGATAATACAATTGAAAATGCTGACCAACCAAAGCTTTACGCAAACCGTTTTCCTGGGCGACTCTGGCGATAATATCGATCTGCATTTGCGGATCGAAAAAGCACCAGCCATTTCGCCCGGCAACCTTGGCTTGATACATGGCAATGTCGGAATGTTTCAGCAAATCATCCGAAGAACGCTCATAACCGCAAAATAGCGTGGCGCCGATACTGGCGGTACTCAGGTAATCGTTATCATCAAGCTGATAAGGTTGATTCAACACAGCTAGAATTTTTTCGCTGATCAATTGCGTTTGATGTGCCGCATCCAGAACCTGATAACTGAGATTTTCCAGCATAACCACAAACTCATCCCCACCGATGCGGGCAACCGTATCATTTTCCCTAACACAAGTGGTAATCCGCGCGGCAACTTGTTTCAACAGCAAATCGCCGATGTAATGGCCGGCGGTATCGTTGATTATTTTAAAACGATCCAGATCGATAAACAGCAGCGCACTTTGCTTGCCGCTACGGTGGCTGGCAGCCCGCGCCAGATCTAAACGGTCTTGTAATAGCCGACGATTAGCCAGTCCGGTTAATGGATCGTAAAAAGCCAAGCGTTCAATTTCCTGCTCGGCCAGTTTTCGTTGGGTAATATCGATCAGCGTGGCAACATAATGGGTCACTACTCCGGCCAGATTTTTAACGGCGGTGATCGTCAGATATTCAGGGAAAATTCGACCGGATTTATGCTGATTCCAAATCTCCCCCTCCCACTTGCCGGTTTGCCCAAGACGTAGCCACATCTCGATATAAAATCGTCGATCTTGCTGGCCGGATTGCAAGATGCGCGGATTTTTACCGATGACTTCTTCAGAGGAATAACCGGTGATTTCCGTAAAGGCGCTGTTGACCCGCAAAATGATATTGTCGGCATCAGTAATGATCATCCCTTCTTGTGACTCAAAAGCCGTAGCGGCAATGCGTAGATGATGTTCGGCCTGTTTGCGTTCGCTAATGTCGCGAGTAACCGCCAGATGCAGTATGGTACCATCGGCCTCTTGCATCGGCACGGCGTGAGTTTCCAACCAGCGATGTTGACCTTTAAAGCCGGTGATCTCTAACTCCATTTGTTGAGACTCGCCGGCAATGACACGGTGATGCATTCCGATATAGGCGGCACGGTAAGTCGGCGGGATCATTTCAAATATACAATGCCCGATAATTTGTTCTAAACTATCAACTTCAAGCATCTTCAGACCAGCTGGGTTCATTTGTAACAAATGGCCTTGTGCATCAATCACTTTGATACATTCCGGTTCATTGTCCACAATAGCCCGCAGTTTGGCTTCGCTATTGATTAATTTAGCCTCAATTTGCTTACGTGCGCTAATGTCCACAAAAGTACAAATGGCGCCGATCACCACGCCATCGGTAATAATCGGCTGCGACCAATATTCCACCGGCACTGCGCGCCCATCTTTACTCCAAAAAACCTCATCATCGACATGCATTTCCATATTCTGCTGATAAGCTGCATAAATCCGGCATTCCGTAGCCGGATAAGGACTGCCGTCAACATAAGAATGATGAATTAACCCGTGCATATGCTTGCCGATAATTTCTGCAGCATCATCGTATCCCAATATTTGTAAGAACGACCGATTCGCGAAGGTGCAATTCCCTAAGATATCCACGCCGTAAGCACCTTCCGCCATGGAGTTAAGCAATGAGTAAAGTTGCTGGTGTGATGCGACTAACTCAATTTCAGCTTTTTTACGCTCGGTAATATCTTTTTCGATAGCTAAATAATGCGAGATATTGCCGTCTGCCTGATATACCGGCGAAATCAACACCTGGGCAATATATTCAACCCCATCTTTGCGTTTATTGACTAATTCGCCTTTCCAGCTGATGCCTTCGCGAAGTTGAGCCCATATTTTTTGATACAGACTCTGAGCGGTTTTGCCCGATTGCAACAGCCGTGGATTTTGTCCAAGCACTTCGCTGGCTTGGTAGCCGGTGATAGTAACAAAGGCATCATTGACAAATTCAATATTGCCGTCAAGATTGGTAATCACAATGGCAACGGGACTCTGTGCAACAGCCAGCGACAATTTGACCAAAAGCTCCTGATCTTGCCGACGCCTAGCCATTTCTTGCATCAATTGCAAGGTATTAGTTGAAAGGCTTTCATAAATGGATAAGATGATGTCTATCAAAACCTTGGAAGAAGCGCCGATTTGTACGCGGGCTTTTTCCTGCGCCTGCTCTAAAGTGAGACCGGTTTCCATCGCCAAGACTACCATGGCCATAAACCGATCATTTTCCAAAATATGCGAAACTAACCAGCGCGTCAAAAATACCAAAATATCTCTAATCAGCTCAGTCTCAGGCTTTAGATTTTCTTTAATTCTCAGCTGATAGATACTGATTAAAAACTCGCTGTGCTTCTGCTTGTGCGCAACCAGGGTTTGTGCTTGCTGAAAATACTGTTGCCACATCATTTCTTCTTCATGAAAATGATAGGCTGCATAGTCAGTTAATTTATCAAAAATGATATTTAAAGCCGGAATATCGGCTTGGAAAGCTAAATGACCGGCCAGCAAATTAATTAACTGGACAAGCTCATGGTGCTGCCCGTCTATCTGAGCAATTCCGGTATTAAAATTATCATTCCATGGGAAAATATCAATAGAAGTCAATGAATTATCCACGCATACGTTGTCAAATGAAATATGTTACGGTTGTTTGCAAATAAAAGCTCGGACTAAGACGGTACAGGTCTATAAAAATCCCATTAAAAGCAGCCAGGTTTGGTTTGTGTACTTATCTGGCGCCTTTGCCAAAAATAACCACTTCCACAGTGCCTAATATAATTGCAAAATCTAAAAAAGTACTGTAGTTTTTAACGTAATACAAATCATATTGCAATTTCTGTCGAGTATCTTCTTCATTAGCACCATAGGGATAACACAATTGCGCCCAGCCGGTGATACCTGGTTTTACCATATGTCTTTCCCTATAGTAAGGGATGCTATCCACAAAACTATTCACAAACTCAGGGCGCTCTGGCCGTGGCCCAACAAAACTCATATCGCCTCGCAATACATTAAATAATTGCGGTAACTCGTCAATACGATATTTACGAATAAAACGACCCACTCGGGTCACTCTGTCATCCGTCTTACTGGCCCATTGTGGGCCATTTTGTTCTGCATCCACCACCATACTGCGAAACTTGATGACATTAAACAATTTGTTTTGATAACCGACACGTTCCTGACGATACAAAATTGGAGTATTAAGTTTAAATCCGCTTTCTATAAAAATAGCAACAACTGTCAGTAACATCGCCCACCAGCTGAACAATAATAACAAAGCACTGGCAAAAATATCGAAGCAGCGCTTAATCAAAGGCCGGATGCCACTATTAACAAAACCATCGGAAAATATCAGCCGTCTGGGATTTAACATATCCAATAAGATTAAACGCTGTTCTCTTTCATAAAAGTTCATTAAATCCATGACTTCTACACCGGACATTTTGATCAGCATTAATTCATCGGTTGGTAAGCTTTTACCATCTGCATCTTCGGCAATCACTACTTCGTCGATTTTTTCCTGTCGCACAAACTCAGCAAGCTGAAATTTTCGCTCGCCTTTAAACTGTTTAAGATCGTTTTCTGCGTTACTGTCTAAAGAGATGCATCCGACCACCTTAAAATCCGGAAATAGGCGATCAGCATAAATTTCTTGCAGCTGGTTTACCATGTCCTGTTTACCGATAATCAGTACTTTACGTTGCCAGGCATCGGTTTTAGCATATCGATCAATTAAATCTCTGGTTAACAACAGCCCTAGAAAAGACAAGGTAAATGCCAAAGCCATTATCCTGCTATCTGCTATCAAATACGGAAAAATGTAGCTAATGATAGTTAATAAAAAACCAGCTCCCAGAAAACTGCAACCGATACGCTCCATTAAATAATAATCATGCTTATTTAGTGTTTTACGATACAAACCAAAAGCCGTACAACAAGCCGTTAATACTAATGAAAATATCAAAGAAAAAACAAGTATCTGCTGAGGTGAATACCAGGGATTAATCAAAAGAATCCTGATAGCTGCACTCCAATACATTACAATAAAAAACAGTAGCCATTCAATAAATAATAGCCATAAAAAGTTTTTAGAAATATAATGCCTATATACTTTTATTATCATTTTAAATTAACACCTTATAACTCAGCAGTTAAGCCTTAATGTAACTGGTCAGATAGTATACTGAAGCTGAAAAAATGGCTTTTATACAGCCATAGATACAACCAACCCGCCATTATAAACTTAAAGATAAGTTTTAGCAGCATTATTCAGCCACCAGGAATTAAATTTTCAGCCTTCTTAGTCTCGCCGGTATTAACGTACTACATTTCCAGACAACTCAAATAATAATGATTTTCATTACCAAAGTAAAGGTTTTTTTCGCCAGTTCCATTCCATCTCACCATTCAAGAATACTTACATCATAGACTATTTTAAAAAATCTTTAATACATAACGCCTACCACATAATGACACAGATATTTTTTTCCTTATTTTTTCCTTATTCCGACAACACCTAAGCTACCGACACAACAAGTATATAAATGTTTTATGCCATTACCAATTTAACTTGCAAAAACAGAAATAATTGAATCATCTACTGCAAGATATGAACCTAAAATCAGCGAATTACAGTCGTTTAACCGCCCAACCATAACTCGCATAAATAGCAATAATTAAACAAAAAGAAATCCTGACTAACCACATAATTCAGTCGCTATCCCCCATCCTCGAAGCGGTCACTCCGACAGGCATTGCCGAAACCCAAGCATCAGTAATGGTTCTACGCTCACCATCCTTGCCACCGAATACCCGCTTTCTGACTGGCAACTATTCAGCGCAAGGCAATACACACATCTTTTCTAATACATTAAAAATCAATTGGTTACATATACTGATTTAGATGCCAAAAATTGGTATCCCAAACCCGCATTCTGCGGGCATCAGCGTGCTGGTGCAGTCAGAGTTTCAAAAGATGTGTGTAATGACATGGGTAATAAGGCCTGCAAAGATGGATTTCGCTTTTTTGCTCTACCCATCCTACACCTGTTTGCCTATCAGAATCAGGTATTACCCGCGGCCGTGCAAAATGCTAAACTGCGCTAACAGGATGGCGTGGCACTCACCAAGTTTGCTCAGAATTTAGCCGATGATTTCAAAGACTGATATGCAGGATGACAAAAATGAAAACAAAGTTAACAACAGCATTAACACGCATAGTTGGCACACTATTCCTGCTGACATTAACCAATGCTTGGGCCGCCGGACAGCCGTCCATCACCTTAACGGCGTCACCGACTGTTGTACTTTATAATGGTAGTCTCATCCTAACCTGGAAATCCGTTAACACCACCAACTGCTTAGCCTCCGGTGATTGGTCAGGATCTGTGTCAACTTCCGGCAGCCAAACCTTTTCCGCGCTGATCAATTCAAAAAACTTTGTGCTGTCCTGCACCGGCGCCAACGGTAAGATAACAAAATCACTGGCGGTTACGGTAAAACCCAAACCACCGGTAACTGCAGGATCGCAATTAGGTGTTAATCTTGCCGGCGTTTGCGACTGGTGCAATGATTTCACTTTTGTAGACATTATGAAACAAGCCCGTGGTTTTGCCGGCTTAACCAAGCCGTGGGATCCGGTTAATGATCCGGCGCCGGTGGACGCAAATGGCTGGCCGACTCAGGATTTTGGGGTTTATTTTACCACCTGGCCGGGAGATGCTTTGGGCCAACCATTAACCAAAACCAATCCCAGTTTTTTTGGCACTTATACGCTCAGCTTTACCGGCCAGGCTACTTTAAGCTCAAGCGGCAGCAAACAAATCATCAACCAAAGCTATAACGCTGCGCTTAATACCACAATCGCGCAATTAGTGGTTGGCAGCGCGGATGGAGATATAGATATTGAATTTACCAATACCAAACGCACCGCCGGCAGCGCTATCAATACCGGACTGCAAAATATTCAATTATTGCGACCAGGCTATACTTTGGGCGGCTCACAGATATTTACCACCGCATTTTTAAATGCTCTATCGCCGTTTAGCACATTGCGATTTATGGCATTTCTGCAAACCAATGGCAGCCCGGTGACCAGCTGGGCTGCTAGAACCCCTCAATCTATGCCGTCTCAACAACTCAACACGGCAAACGGCACCGGTACCAATGCGGTAAACTCCGGCGTGGCATGGGAATATGTGATTCAGCTAGCCAATGAAAGTGGCAAAGATATTTGGATTAACATTCCAGAAGGAGTTGATTTAACCGATACCTCAGACAATAACTATATAACGCAGCTGGCACAATTATTAAAAGCAAATTTAAAGCCTAATATTCATGTGTATGTAGAATATAGCAATGAGCTTTGGAACTGGAATTTTTCGCAAACCACTGCCAACTATAATGCGGCGCAAAAAGAGATCAGCTCCGGCGCCGATCAAACCTTAAATTTTGACAAGATCAATAACACTTGGTATTGGGGATATAGACGCATAGTGCATCAAACCGTCAGAATCAGTCAGTTATTTGCGGCTGTTTATGGGCAAGCTGCGATCAATACCACAATTAGACCCGTGTACATGAATCAGTATGTACAGCCTTTTTTGGCACAAGATGGCTTAAATTACTTGCAACAAAATTTTGGCAATCCTGATAAATATATTTATGCGATTGGTGGCGCGCCTTATTTTTCCCTACCGAAAAGCTATACCACTTTAGACGGCTTTTTTACCTCATTAACAGCCGGCGCCAATCAAATCGTTCCCGGTTTTTCCGGCACACCAGCCTATAGCGGCCATTACCCGGTCTACAGCAATATCAGCTATCAAAGCCTAGCCAATTACTATGGTCTTAAAAACGTCAGTTATGAAGGCGGACCGGATGTTAGCGCAGGCACCAGCGCTAAGATTGATGAACAGGCAAATCATGATTCCAGAATGAATAAACTGATTCAAGATTATTTGGCCAATGCTTTTGGCTGCGGTAACGAATTGTTTATGTATTTTGAGCTGCAAGGCAGCACCGGCGACCCTTTTGCGATCTACAACGATTTTGCCGTCACCACTGAAAAAAGCGCCGCCATTAACACCGTCTCAAAAACGCCGTTAGCGAATTACAACGTATGCACATCATCAATAATGGATTAACAACTTGTTTTAAATTACAAAAAGTATTAAAATTTAATAGCATACATCCAAACCGCCTGATTCAAGGTAATTAAAAAACAGCAATAATAGGCTTGCAGTCCATATGAGCAACGTAACGGATATACAGCAAAACTCAGCGACAACTCCTTCTGACGATAATCAAGCCGGCGTTAGCGCCCAGCCTGTCAGTGCCGCTACCGAAGTCAAAAAACAAAACTTTGCCCCCTCTTCTGAATTACCTACCCAGTTAGGGCCGCAGGGTATCAGATACGATTTTAACGACGGCTGCCGGGTTTGGTTGCCGGAAGGTGATTGGCGAGTCAGAATTTCCGATATGGATACCGGCAACATCGTTTTTGAAACCCAACTTGGCGGCGGCCGGATCAACACATCGAAACGTTACTTTGTGCGTTTTCGTCTGGAAGTATGGTCTAAAAACGAAGCCATTTTCAATCACGACTATAATGCCGAAGGCAAGCAAGTGCTGGTGCAATTACCGGTCGGCACCTTGGGCGACACCGTCGGCTGGTTTCCTTATGCCGAAAAATTTCAATTACAGCACAACTGCCGAGTGAGTTGCGCAATGGCGGAACGCTTGATTCCGCTGTTCCAGGACGCCTATCCCGATATAAGCTTTCTCGGTCATGAGGCGGTAAATTCCGATGATTTTTATGCCACTTACCGCATTGGTTTATACTTTGATGATGATACCTGCGTTCATCAACCGTGCGATTTTCGACTAGTGGGGCTGCACCGCACCGCTGGTTATATCTTGGGCGTTGATCCCACAGAAGTACCGCCGCGCATCCAGTTAGCCGATGACAGCCGCCCTATTCCCGAGCCTTATGTCTGCATCGCCACACAAAGCACCACACAATGTAAATACTGGAATAACCCCAATGGTTGGCGGGAGATCGTCAGTTTCTTAAAAGCCAACGGCTACCGGGTTATCTGCATAGATCAAAAACCGGTACACGGCTTTGGTTTGGTTTGGAACCATATCCCGTATGGCGCGGAAGACGAAACCGGTGATCGACCCATTATGGAACGGGCTCGTTGGCTGAAACACGCCGACTTTTTTATCGGTTTAGGCAGCGGCTTGTCTTGGCTGGCTTGGGCTATGGGGCCGCCGATAGTGTTAATCAGCGGCTTTAGTCATCCCAGCACGGAATTCGACACACCTTACCGGGTAATCAATTACCATGCTTGCAACAGTTGCTGGAATGACGCCCGCCTACGTTTTGATCATAAGGATTTTCTCTGGTGCCCAAGACATAAAGACACCCCACGCCAATTTGAATGCACTCGCCTGATCACCGCCGAAGCGGTAAAGTCGGCGATTAAAAAAATCCCAGGATTTGCAACATCTGTTAAAACAGCTTAACCCACTAATTGCTTAATGAAAACATAAAGGAGTAGGTAGACCCATGAGCACCACTAACGTATCAGCAGGCCAAAGTAGTAAAAACCTTATTTTAAACAGCAGCAACTCTGAGTACGTTTATAGCGGGGGCAATGCCGTCGGCACCACCGTCAACAGCGGTGGCTTATTGCAATTAAACAGTGACGCATTCGCCAGCAATACGATTTTAAACAGCGGCGGTCAGGAAATAATCAGCGCCGGGGCCACCACCAGCAGTACGACGATAAACAGCGGCGCCGTTGAAGTCGTTAATAATCAGGCCATCACCTACAGCACCGTTGTTAAAAGCAATGGCAGCGAAATCGTCTCCAGCGGCGGTAGTGCCAATTTCACCACCATCACCAACGGCGGCGTTGAAACCGTATACAACGGCGGTGTAGCCCACAATAGTTTGGCGGCTGCCGGTGGTGGCGTACAGATTAATAGCGGCGGACAGGAGTTGGTCAGCAATGGCAGTGCAAAAAATATCACGGTCAACCTCGGTGGCGCAGAACTGGTCAGCAGCAGCGGCGTGGTCAGCAATACCATTATCAATAACGGCGGCAGCGAAGTTGTTTCCTATGGCGGTATTGATAATAACGCTACCGTCAACAGCGGCGGCAGTTTAACCGTTTCCGGTCTTGCGCTCGATAGCCAGGCCGCTATCAGCGGCGGTGTACAAATTGCTAATGGCGGACAAGAACAAATCAGCGGCGGTTCGGCAAAATATGTCACTGTTAACAGCGGAGGCAGTGAAGTCATCAACAAAGGCGGCGCCGGCAATTACACCACTTTGAACGGCAGCGCCACTGAAACCATCAACAGTGGCGGCGTCGCCAGCAACACCACAGTCAACAGCGGTGGCAGCGAAACGGTTTCCAGCGGCGGTGCGGCAAATAATAGCATTATCAATAGCGGCGGCAGCGAAGTGATTTTGAGTGGCGGTACCGCAAAATACGCAACCGTCAACAATGATGGTACGCAATTAGTGTACGGCACGGCAAACAATACTACCGTCAACAGCGCCGGCAATGTGCAAGTATTCAGCGGCGCGGTTGTCAACAACGCAACAATAGACAATGCCGGCACTCTCGTCATCTCAACCGGCGCAGTTGCCGGCAAGAGCATCATCAACAGCGGCGGCAGTGAATTGGTTTCCGGCGGCATCGATAAATACGCCACTATCAATAACGGCGGTAGCGAAATCGTCGTTAGCGGCGGTATAGCCATAGACAGTCAGGCGAGCAGTCGTGGCGGAATACAAATCAATAACGGCGGTCAGGAACAAGTCGGCAGCGGCACAGCCAATGGCGTCACCGTCAACAGCGGCGGCAGCATTGTAATCGGCGCGAGCGGCGTGGCTAACAATACTACGCTGAATAATACCAGCGAAACAATCAGCAAGGGCGGCACAGCCAATTACACTATCGTCAATAACGCCGGTTCAGAAATCATTTCCAGCGGCGGCATCGCCAACTACACCTTAATTAACAGCAGCGGCAATGAACTGCTGCTCAGCGGCGCTGCCGTCAAGGGTGTTACGATTAACAACGCCGGCAATCAAGTCATTGACGGCGGTGCTACCGCCACCAGTAACACCATCAACAGTGGCGGCAGTGAAGTGATTTCCGGGGGTACTGACAAATATGCCACCATCAATAGTGGTGGTCACATTGTAGTGCTTAGCGGTGGTATTGCCATTGACAGCCAGGCGATTGTCAGCGGCGGCATCCAGATTAACCAAAATGCCCAAGAGCAGGTCACCAGCGGCACGGCAAACTATGTAGTGATCAACAGTGGCGGCAGTGAATTGATCGGCAGTGCCGGTACAGCCAATTACACCACGGTCAACAGCAACGCCGAGATCGTAATTTCCAAAGGCGGTGTAGAAAAATACACCACCTTAGCTAACGGCGCACAGGCGTTTATCAACGTAGGCGGCGTAGCCAGCAATACCACTATCAATAACGGCAGCACAGAAACAGTATCCGCCGGTGCAACCACTTATTACAGCACGGTGAACAACGGCGGTAGCGAAGTAATACTCAGCGGCGGGGCGGCCAAATATCTAAACCTATTTAGCGGTGGTACGGAGTCGATTGTCGGCGGCGGAACGGCTTACAATACCACCGTCAATAGCGGCGCCACTGAAGTGGTTTCCAGCGGTGCAAGCACCAGCAACACCACAGTTAATAGCGGCGGCAACGAAGTGGTTTCCAGCGGCGGTATTGCCTATAACACTCAGGCAGCGATCAGTGGCGGCACTCAAATCAGCAGCGGTGGTCAGGAACTGGTAGTGAACGGCAATGCAAAATATGTCACCGTCAACAGCGGCGGCACGGAAACCATCTCTAAAGGCGGTATCAGCAACAATGCCACCTTGAACAACGGCGCTCACGAAACCATCGCCAGCGGCGGCACGGCAAACTACACCTCGGTCAACGGCAACAGCAGCGAAGTGATTTCCAACGGCGCAATCACAAACTACACCACGGTGAACAGCGGCGGTAGCGAAGTGTTGCTCAGCGGCGGCACTGCCAATTATGTGACAGTTAACCTCAGTGGTTCTGTCGTCATTTCCAACGGCGGCAACGCTAACTACGATACTGTCAATAATGGCGGCAACGAAGTGATTTCCACTGGCGGCACCGATAAGCACAGCATCATTAACGGCAATGAAGTGATACTCAATGGCGGCCTCGCCAAGTATCTAACCATTAACAACGGCGGCAGCGAACTGATAGCCGGCGGCGTAACCAGCAACACGACAGTCAGCATCGGCGGTAGCGAAGTCGTATCCGGCGGCGTCAGCAACAATACGATACTCAACGGCGGCAGCGAAGTTGTACTGAGCAATGGCACGGCTAAATACCTGACTGTCAATAATCTTGGCACAGAAAACCTCGCCGGCGGCGGCTCTGCCAGCAACACGACGGTTAATAGCGGCGGCAACGAAGTCGTCTCCACCGGCGGTACCGATAAATATGCCACCGTCAACAGCGGCGGTGCAGAAGTGGTACTCAGCGGCGGCATTGCTTTCGATAGTCAGGCAAATTCCGGCGGCAGCATCCTGATTGAGAGCGGCGGCCTATCCCAAGTCAGTAGCGGTACGGCGAAAAATATTACAGTGGCCGGCGGCGGCAGTGAAATAATCTCTAAAGGCGGCGTCGCCAACTACACCACGCTGAATAGCAGCGGCAACGACTCCATTTTAAGTGGTGGCGACGCTAACAACACCACCGTTAGCTTTAACGCAAAAGAAGTGGTTTTCAGCGGTGGAATTACCAATGACGCCATTATCAATAGCGGCGGCAGCGAAGTGGTTAGCGGCGGTAATAGCAATTATGTGACGATCAACAGCGGCGGCAGTGAATTAGTGACCAGCGGCGGCAGCGAAAGTTGGTCCATTGTTAACAGCGGCGGCAACGATCAGATCGGCAGCGGCGCTTATGTCTACTATGACACGCTGAACGGCGGTAGCGAGGTGATTTCAGCCGGTGGTACCGCAGCTCATGTGACCATCAACAACGGCGGCAACGAAGTGGTTGATAGCGGCGGCTCAACCAGTGTAAACAGCATCAATAACGGTGGCACTGAAGTTATTCTCAGTGGCGGCATAGCTAAAAATACCCTGGTCAATGCCGGCGGCAGCGAAGTAATTTCCGGGGGGGGCGAGCTGATTATCTATAATGCGGCTCCAACCCAAGGATTGACGGTTAATATCGGCGCGATTATCGACTTGGTAGGTCATATCGCTACGTCAGCCACCGTCGATTCCTCAAATCAACTTATTGTCACCAGCGCCGGCAACGTAGTTGATACCATAGGCTTGACTGGCAATAACAGCAATTACAGCTTCATCACCCAATCCGACGGCAATCAGGGCACCAACATCGTAGTGCATTTGTCGCCAACCATCAGCAGCGTCAGCTATGACGCCGCCAGTGGCCTACTCAGCTTGACGGGTGCCAATCTGACCAACAGCGCCGGCAATTATCTTGTCACCGACTTAAGCCTGACCGGCGATGGCGGCAACACTTATACCTTAACCAACGGCAGTACCATCGCCGCTACCCCAAGCAGCACCAATGTAACGGTCCAGCTCTCCAGCGCCGATCAACTCGCGGTGGACGGACTACTCAATCTTAACGGCGGCTCCGCCAATGATGGAGTAACCGCCTACAATCTGTCCGCCGTCAGCGGTTGGGATACCTATGCCAATGCGATAGCCACTCAAACCATCACCGTCAGCAACGTTACCGCGCCAACCATCAGCGCTGTCAGCTATAACGAAGCTAGCGGCGTATTCACCTTCAGCGGCGCGCATCTGGATAACGGTATTGCATTAAGCAACCTCACCATCAGCGGCGGCACCGGCAGCTACAGTTTTGACCCCAGCAACGACATAGTCAGCAATCTAAACGCTAACGGCTTCACCGTCACCTTGAACAGCACCGATCAGGCAAACGCCAACGCGGTGCTGTTTACCAACGGTAGCCACGCCGGCAGTGGTGCGGCCTATAATTTAACCAGCACAGCGAATTGGGATAGCGACAGCGGCGCCGCTATTAGCACTCAGGCCGTCACGGTTAATAACGCCCCACCTGTTATCCTAGACGTCAGCTATAACGCCGCCAGCGGTCAGCTCACCTTATCGGGTGAAAATCTCACCACCACTGCCGGCAATTACAACATTAGTGATTTTAGCCTGACCGGCGATGGCGGCAACAGTTACACCTTAACCAGCGGCAGCTCGATAACCGGTACCTTGACCAGCAGCAGCGTGACGATACAACTCTCCAGCACCGATCAACTTGCCGTGAATGGCTTGTTGAACAATAACGGTGTTACCGCCAATGACGGCAGCACCGCCTACAATCTGGCAGCCAATAGCGGTTGGGATACCGGCGCCGGCAGCATTGTGACGGCAGGCGTTACTGTCAACAATGTCACGGCACCCACTATAAGCAGCGTCAGCTATGACGAGGCCACCGGGGTAATTACCGTCACCGGCGCCCATCTGGATAATCAAGGCAGCACAGAAGGTATTGCACTGGCCAATTTCACGCTCAGCGGCGGCGCCACCGGCAGCTATGGTTTTGACCCCACTAATGATACCGTCAACAATTTGACCGCTAACGGCTTCTCCATCAGCTTGAGCAGTGCAGACCAGACCGCAGTTAACGCAGTACTGGATACCAACGGCAACCGCTCAAGCACGGGTACAGCCTATAATCTCAGCGCTACCAGCGCCTGGGATAGCGATAGCGGCGCTGCCATCAATACTCAGGCCGTCAGCGTCAGCAATGCCCTGCCCTTCCTGACCGACGTCAGCTACAACGCTGCCGATGGTCAACTGACCTTGTCCGGGGAAAACTTAACCACCACAGCCGGTGATTACAAGGTTAACGATTTTACCCTGACCGGCGATGGCGGCGGCAGTTACACCTTAACCAGCGGCAGCACGGTGACCGGCAGTCTAAGCAGCACCAGCGTGACGATACAGCTGTCCAGTGTCGATCAACTGACGGTCAATGCACTGCTGAATAATAACGGCGTCACCGCCGCCGACGGCAGCACCAGCTATAATCTGACCGTTACCAACGGTTGGGATAGCAGCGCCGTTGCTATAGCCAGTGAAGGTGTCACCGTCAGCAATGTCACTGCACCCAGCATTTCCGGGGTCAGTTACGATGCGGCGACCGGCGTGGTTACCGTCACCGGCGCCAATCTAAATAACGGCGTAGTCGCGGATGATTTTACGCTGGCCAGCGGCAGTAACAGCTATAGCTTAAGCTCAGCTAATGATACCATCGGCAATCTAAGCTCTACAGGCTTTACTATTACCCTAAACAGTACGGATCAGGCCGCAGTAAACGCCTTTGTCAATGCCAACGGCAGCAGTTCCAGCACCGGCACCGCCTATAGCTTAAGCACCAGTACCGGCTGGGGCGGCGATAACACCACGGCCATTGCCTCCCAGGCATTAACAGTAGATGGTGTGGTGGCCCCGGCGGTAATAGGCAATGTGGGCGGCGTACCCCCAATAAACATTGCCGCCGATAATGACGGTGATGTTTTTTTCAGCATACAAGGCGCAAACATAGAGGAGCTCTCGACAAACACTCAGATATTGTCTACACTGAGCAACTCACCTTATACAACCTCTACAGAAAGTACGCGCGGCCAACCTATTGCAGTCGATAGTGCCGGCGATGTCTATACCATACTGTCTTATATACACAAGCCCACCACCAATCCCAGTTCCCTAGTCGAATACAGCGCCGGCAATTCTACACCGCAAACAATACACACTTTCTCTTCTTTAATCGAGTTTGTGGCGGTTGATAACAGCGATGATGCTTTTGTCCAACTAGTAAGCGGTGCGATCTGCGAAATTAAGTATGGTGCAGCCACTGCCGTAACTGTAGTCAGCAGCGGCTCAACTTCCACAGCAACTCCTGCGCTAGCCGTTGATAACCAGGGCAACCTCTATTACGCCGGTGCCAATGGCGATCTGTTTGAATTAGCCGCGGGCAGCAGCACATCTACTGACTTGGGTGCAGCCACCCAAAACTTTCAAGGAGGCAATATCGCTGTCGATAGTAGCGGCAACGTATATTTTGTCAGTTTTGACAGTACCAGCAATATTTCGGCAATTGATGAAATTGCCGCCGGCACACATCTGGTCTCCACTGTCACAACACTGGCTAATTCCAATGTCGGCACCTCCGGGGTTGCGATTGATAACAATGGAAATCTCTATGTGGCGGATAGCTCAACGGGTGATGTGCTACAATACAGCCTAGGCAGCGGCGTGTTCCAACAGGATTTAACCAACAGCCCGATGTCCATCAACAGCATCAGCGAGGGTGCCGGGCAAATTCAGTTATCAACTGCCATGTTCACGGCATTTGCCAGCGACAGCAGCGTCACAGCCGCCAACTTCAGCAATGCAGCAGCCCCCACCAGCAGCAGTGATTATCTGTATTATGATGCCGGCAATGGCGGCTTGTATTACGATGCTCACGGCTCAGCTGATGCCGGAGCCAGTGCGGTGGAAATTGCCGTGATCGGCGTTAACAGCCATCCGACGGCATTAACAACGGCTGATTTTCAATTGACGGCCTGATAAAGCAGATGCATAGGGGGTAAGATAATACTCCCTATGCCATCCCTTGCTGTTTAGCGACGCTGGAGCTTTTTAAACTACATACGAACATGAAGCGTTATAGGATGTGCCAACCAACGGGCGGCGCATCATTCAAAGCCCAATCCCCGGCAAGGTAGTCTAACAACCCCCAAAAAATCAGATATACAAAGGTGCCATCCGCCGCCAATAACGACCTTGGTGGGCGCGGCCATCCCATTCGTACAAGACATGGGATATGCCTTTTTCAGTTAGAATCCGACTAAGCTGACGGTTATTTTCTAAAAAAGGGTCTTCTTTGCCGATCACCAGGATAATATCCATCGCCCGTAAATGCTTTAACTGCTCCTCACAGCTTAGATTGGGCAAAAAATGGGTGGGGGTGTGAAAATAGACATCATCGTCGTAATGACCATCCAGTAAGTTTCTAAAACTTTCCACTTCCAGCGTTAAATCAAAACGTCCAGAAAAAGCCACCAGTTTGCGAAATAAATGCGGATGTCGAAAAGCGATGTTGGCGGCGTGATAGGCTCCCAGGCTACAACCATGTGAAATAATGCAGGGATGCGGATTTTTTTCGTTCATGAACGGAATGATTTCATTCAGAATATAATTCTCAAAATGAATATGCCGTTGAATACGGTCACCGGGATGGTTCCAAAAACAATAAAAGGTTTCATGATCGATACTGTCCAAACAGTATAATTGCAGATGCCCTGCTTCTATCTTATCTTTTAAGGTGTCGACTATCCGCAAATTTTCATATTCATAAAAACGGCCGTCTCGGGTAGGGAAAATCAGAACCTTGGCGCCCGCATGACCGAAAACCAGAAGTTCCATATCTCGTTCTAAATTAGGGCTATGCCAATGATGATATTCGCGATTCATGAGTTAATATGAGTGTTCTCCAAAAAAATCTATTAATGCTGTAATCAGTTGCTGTTCCTGTGCTGCACTGTTAGGGTAATCAAAATGGCCGGCATCCAGTATAAACAGGGTTTTCTCACCCGCCCAAGCATTGTAAATGGAGAATTGCCCTGGTGGCGCAACCACGGGATCAAACAATCCTAACGCAAAGTACGCGGGTTTTCTGGCAAATCCTGCAGCAATCGCTGCATCATAATAACTTAATGTTGCAAAAGCGTGATGATGCTGCTCAGAATATTGTTTTACTGCCGCAGCGCTGCCGACGGTCGGTAACTTTAAACGTAAAGGCTGGTTGCCGAATGTCGGCACATTAAAATGTGCCCTGGCTATCCGTCTATCCCACGGCAAGGCTAAAGCGCCGATACCGCCGCCAAAACTGATGCCCATATAGCCAATGCGCCCCTCAATATGCGGATAAAGCAACAGTAACACTGAGACGGCCACCCATAAATCCTCGACACAACCGCCCAGAATATAGTCGTGAGGGTTATCGATGCCATGCAGAACATGTTGATCGGGCCTTTCCGCCACGCTGGCGCAACGGCTACGCGATATACCGCGAAAACAAGGAAAAAACAAAACTGCGCCCGGCATCGGCAGGTGATAATCAGGCTGCTGCCGACCGCCATAGCCGTGACCGATGACGATGCCCTGAGTAATTTTCTGGTGTTCAGGTATCAATAGCCAACCATTGATGGTAAAACCACCGGTAGAGGTATAGCTGATATCGTTAATCTGATAACCGGCGTGGCTGCCGCACGCAGTTAGTTTGTATTCCGACCGAAAAGCCATAGTGTGCCAGTATCGGCGCCGCCAAAATGATTCAAAATCATCGGGCACCGGAGGCGCTGTTACCGCCAGCAAGTCTTTAAGACTGTAGCCGTAGCGAGGATCAAAAGGATAATTGTGATGCAAAATTTATCACTGCTGCGAAACTGTCGGTTTTGCCGGCTCGCTTTGAATGGGTATTCACTAAAAGCGAAGGAACCGGCAAAAACTATCAGTCTACAATTTTATATTTTTCACGGGAAGCATCCACCATATCCCGTAATTCTTTACCCGGCTTAAAATGCGGCACATGCTTTTCCGTTAATTCCACCGATTCGCCCGTTTTAGGATTTCTGCCTACGCGAGCGGAGCGGTGATGCAGAGAGAAACTGCCAAAGCCTCTAATCTCGATTCTGTCGCCATTTGCCAGTGTGTCGCTTAAATGATCGACAACACACCTGACCGCCAATTCTACGTCTTTAAGTGCAAGATGCGGCTGTTTTCTAGCCAACACCTCTATCAATTCTGATTTTGTCACATCAAACCCTGATTGTTCAAAAAAGGGCGACATAAGCCAAACTTACATCGCCCTCGGAGAAGGTTTATTTCTTACTTATCCATTTGTTTAAAGATGTCGCCCAAAGTCGCAGAGCCAGGGGTTTGCTGCGAATAATCTTTTATGGCGTTAGTTTCTTCTTCAACATCCTTGGCTTTAATAGACAAGGAAATAGATTTGGTTTTTTTGTCGACGCCAATAAATTTAGCTTCGATTTGCTCACCTTCTTTCAACAGGGTGCGAGCATCTTCAACGCGGTCGCGTTGAATTTCAGAGGCACGCAAATAGCCTTCAACGTTATCGGCCAGTGTTACTATGGCGCCTTTAGCATCAATTTCTTTGATGGTACCTTTTACCAGACTGCCTTTTTCATGCAGAGCAATATAATTTTGGAACGGATCTTGTTCCAGCTGTTTTATGCCCAAAGAGATACGTTCACGTTCTGAATCGACAGCCAGAATGACGGTTTCAACTTCATCGCCTTTCTTGTAGTTACGGATGGCTTCTTCGTCGTTTTCATTCCAGGAAATATCAGACATATGCACCAGACCGTCAATACCGCCATCCAGACCGATAAAAATACCAAAATCAGTAATGGACTTGATTTTTCCGCTGATTTTATCGCCTTTATTATGCGTTGCGGCAAATTCATCCCATGGGTTAGAGCGGCATTGTTTCATGCCCAGTGAAATACGACGACGTTCTTCGTCGATTTCCAATACCATGACTTCAACTTCATCGCCCAATTGCACCACTTTGGATGGATTGACGTTTTTGTTGGTCCAATCCATCTCGGATACGTGCACCAGACCTTCAACGCCTTCTTCAATTTCCACAAAGCAGCCGTAATCGGTGAGGTTATTCACTTTACCAAATACGCGGCTGCCGGCAGGATAACGGCGGGCGATGTTTTGCCATGGATCTTCATCCAGCTGTTTCATGCCCAACGATACGCGGGTTTTGTCTTTATCAAATTTAAGCACTTTAACTTTGACTTCTTGACCGATTTCCACACACTCGGAAGGATGACGCACACGACGCCATGCCATATCAGTGATATGCAACAGACCGTCAACACCACCCAGATCGATAAACGCGCCATAGTCGGTCAGGTTTTTCACGATACCGGTGACGATAGCGCCATCTTGCAGGGTTTTAACCAATTCTTCTCTTTCTGCGCTGTATTCGCTTTCAACAACCGCACGACGAGACAGAACAACGTTATTACGTTTTTGGTCGATTTTAATGACTTTGAATTCAAGATCGCGATTTTCCAGGAAAGTGGTGTCGCGAATAGGACGTACGTCAACCAATGAACCCGGCAAGAAAGCGCGCAATGCGCCGACAGCCACGGTAAAGCCGCCGCGTACTTTACCGTTGATACGGCCCACAACAGTTTCCTGAGTTTCAAAGGCTTTTTCCAGTTCGCTCCAGGCTTTGCTTTTCTTAGCCTTATCGCGGGAAAGAAGAGTAGCACCCAAGCCATCTTCAAACAAATCGAGCGCAACTTCGATTTCGTCACCGACATTTACTTCAAGATCGCCGTCGGCATTCAAAAATTGCCATTTCGGAATAACGCCTTCCGATTTAGCTTGAGTGCTGACGATAACAAATTCGTTCTCGATATCAATAACGGTACCGATCAACATGGCGCCAGGACGCATTTCGGTCTTGGCAAAACTCTCTTCCAACAACTGTGCAAAGCTTTCGCTCATTTCTCTACTTTCCCAAGCTTGCTAGAACACAAACAAGCTTTCTCATTTTTCAAAAAATTAAAAATAAAGCTGCCGTCAAAAGCGGCAACCACCAAAAAGCCCTAAAACGCTGCTGACGCTAAAAAATAAGATATTTTTTTTAGCACTGCCCGTGTTTTATCGGACTAAATTTATCACCGTATCTATCACCTGCTGGATAGTTAAATTTGAAGAATCCAGGTAATATGCACCTTCCGGCACCGCCAGCGGCGCCGTAGCGCGCTCGCTATCGCGCCGATCACGCGCTTCTATCTCTTCGGTAATTTGTATAAGGTTAGCATCAATACCCTTTTCTATCAACTGCTTATATCGTCTTAATGCTCTTTCTGAGCTGGAGGCGGTTAAATACACCTTGTACTCAGCCGCTGGAAACACCACGCTACCCATATCCCGACCATCGGCTACCAACCCTGGAAGCCTTTGAAAATCCTTTTGTTTTTGCAGCAGCACAGCACGTACGTCAGGATAAGCAGCAATGATGGAAGCTGTATTTCCGGTAGTTTCTGTCGGCAATAACGCGCTGATATCCACCCCATTTAATTTAACCTGCAAGGTATCGCCACAGTCAAACTCCAGACTCATACCTTGGGCAATCCGACAAATTTCCGCCACATCATCCAGCGCGACGCCGGCTTGCAGCACGGCAATCGCCAAAGCCCGATAAATAGAACCGCTATCCAGATAATGCCAATTCAGCCGTTTGGCAACCGCACGGCTAACCGTGCCTTTACCTGCGCCGCTGGGGCCATCTATGGTTAAAATCGGCGCCATCATCTTAAAAACTGCTGATGGCCAGCCCTAAATGCTCAGCCAATTGGCGGAATTCAGGGAAAGAGGTATTGACGTTGGCGCAATCTTTAATGGTAATAGTGCCGCCTGCCCGCAACCCGGCAATCGAAAACGACATAGCAATACGATGATCGCCGTGAGATTCCACTTCGCCGCCGCCGATAGCGCCGCCGCCCTGCACCACCATACCGTCTTCGGTCGGTTGCGCATCTACCCCCAGAATTTGCAAACCATCGGCCATTACTTGAATCCGATCAGATTCTTTAACGCGCAATTCTTTAGCACCGGTTAAGACCGTTTGCCCTTCAGCACAAGCTGCCGCCACGAACAATACCGGAAATTCATCAATCGCCAACGGCACCAATTCTTCAGGAATATTAATGCCATGCAATTGGCTGGAACGTACCCGCAGATCGGCAACCGGCTCGCCGCCGACCGATCTTTCGTTCAATACTTCTATATCGGCGCCCATTAAGCGCAAGATGTCGATCACACCGGTACGGGTAGGATTAATGCCGACATGTTTTAAAGTGACATCGGAATCCGGGGCAATACTGGCACCGACCAAAAAGAATGCCGCAGAAGAAATATCGCTGGGCACATCAATTTGGGTCGCGGTCAATTTGCCTTGCTTGTTAATGCGAGCGGTGCTGCCGTCACGGCTAACCGGATAACCGAAACCGTTTAACATCCGCTCGGTATGATCGCGAGTCGGCGCGGGTTCGGTGACGCTGGTTTCGCCATCGGCATACATGCCGGCCAACAATAGACAGGATTTAACCTGGGCGCTGGCAATCGGCATATCGTAATGGATGCCTTGTAAACCGGTTTTGCCTTTAATGTGCAAAGGCGCAGTGCCGTTGGCCTGGGTGTGAATTTCCGCGCCCATCAACGCCAAAGGCTCGGTTACCCGCCGCATAGGGCGTGATTCCAATGATTTATCGCCGGTCAGGATGGAGTCAAAAGGCTGGCCGGCCAACAAGCCGCTTAATAAGCGCATGGAGGTGCCGGAGTTACCCAGATATAACGGCGCTTTAGGTGCTTGCAAACCGTGTTTGCCGACGCCGTGTATGGTCACTTCGCCATTGACCGGGCCTTCGATTTCTACGCCCATCTCCCGGAAAGCTTCCAGGGTGGACATGGCGTCTTCGGCATTTAAAAAGCCCCTAACGTGGGTAACGCCTTCGGCCAGAGAGCCCAGCATAATAGAACGATGCGACATAGATTTATCGCCGGGTACACGAATTTCGCCGCGCAAACTGCCGCCGGGCTGCACTTTAAAAGTAATAGATTGTGACATATTGATTTTTTTGGTTAGTCTTCTAGTTGATCGAGAAAACGCTGCCGGGCATTTCTGGCATACGTAAAGGTTTCAAAAAGCGGTTGAGCCTGATTATCTGCCAGCATCTGTTCCACTTTTGCCAGTTCAGCTCTGAACTGCTGCAACAGCGGAATAATTTCCTGCTGGTTGGCCAGACAAATATCCAGCCACATGGTTGGATCGCTGGAGGCGATACGGCTAAAATCCTTAAAGCCGCCGGCGGCATATTTAAATATTTCCTTCTGCTCATCCTTATGCCCCAACAACCCAACCAAAGCAAATGCCAAGATATGCGGCAAATGGCTGGTGGCTGCCAACACGGTATCGTGATGCTCAACAGACATTAATGATACGCTGGAACCGATCGCAATCCAAAACTGCGTGATGCGCTCCAGAGCATTATTATCGGTATCCGCCAGCGGCGTGATGATTAAACGGCGGTGATTAAACAATTCCGCATTCGCAGCCGCCACACCGCTACGCTCAGCACCGGCTATCGGATGCGCGGCCACAAAATTGCTCGGCACTCGCCCAAATACCGCCTCTGCCGCCGCCACCACACTGGCTTTGGTGCTGCAGGCATCGCTATAAACCGTGTGCGGATTCCAGAACGGCGCGATTTGTTGAAAGACGCTTTGTACCGCACCTACCGGAGTGGCGATGATCACGCAATCCGCCTGTTCCAGCGCGGCAGCCGGATCGGTGTAGAAATGATCTATCACCCCCAGCGCCTGCGCCGCTTGTAAATGCGGCAGTTGCGCAACGCCGCCGAAGGCGACAATCTCATCACACAAGCCTTGCTGACGCGCTGCGCGGGCGATAGAACCGCCTATCAGCCCCACACCAATGATGCATAGCCGCTTAAACACCTTGCAATACCTGTGTTAACGCATCAATAAAAAATTGATTCTCTCTGGCTGTGCCGATGCTGATTCGCAAATGCGTCGGCATTTCATAGTTAGCCACCGGCCGCACGATTACCCCTTTGCGCAGCAGCGCCTGATAGACCGGCAAGGCCGACTGTTGCAAATCAACCGAAACAAAATTTCCTGCCGAAGGTATCCACTGCAATCCCAAGGCCTTAAATGCCGCAGTCAATTGCACCATGCCGTCCTGATTAAGCGCCACGATTTTTTCTAGGCTCTCGACGTCATCCAGCGCCGCCGTAGCCGCTGCCAACGCCAGCGCATTATTGTTAAAAGGCGGTCTGATACGATTGATTAAATCGGCAATTTCCGGCGAAGAAATGCCATAACCGACCCGCAAACCGGCCAGGCCATAGGCTTTGGAAAAGGTGCGGACGATAATCAGATTAGGATAGCGATTCGGCCAATCCAGCGTTGCAATACGCAAAGCCTGCGGTACAAATTCAAAATAAGCTTCATCCAGCAGGCACAGCACATGCGCGGGCAAATCAGCGATAAAGCTTTCCAGCTCCTCTTTAGCCAGCAAGGTGCCGGTCGGATTATTCGGGTTGGCAATGAACACCAGCCGGGTTTTAGCGCTGATTTTGCTGCGCATCGCCGCTAAATCATGACCATAATCCTTAGCCGGGGTCACCACAGCGGTAGCGCCTATCGCCTGGGTTAAAATCGGATAGAGCGCAAAGGCGTGTTGCGAGAAAATCACTTCATGATCGGGCGTCACAAAGGTTCTGGCCACCAGCTCCAGTATCTCGCTGGAACCGTTGCCCAAGGTTAACTGCGCAATCTCCACCCCCAGCCTGGCCGCCAACACCGACTTTAACGCAAAGCCGCTGCCATCAGGATAACGGCTTATTTCCGGCACCGCCGCCGCAATCGCCGCCGCCACCTTGGCGCTGGTTCCCAGCGGGTTTTCATTAGAAGCCAATTTAACAATTTCCGTTAAGCCTAATTCACGCTGTAATTCTTCAGCGGTTTTACCAGGGATGTAAGGGGCGAGTTGTTGAATGCCGGGCAGCGCGAGTTGTGAAATTGCAGTCATTGAGGATTTAGCTATGAAGTAGGTTTTAATTTTTAGTATTGGGTTTGTCTGCTATCCCGCTTGGGCACATACCGTGCCCCTGCCCCACGCCGCCTGGCGAACTTAAATCGCGAACCCGTAGGGTGGGCACAGGCTGTTCGTGCCCACGGAGTAGCTGACCGTCTTTTGAGCTTAGCGTCGATCACCTGCAAAACAAGTAGACTAGCCAGCGCGCCCGCATAAACAGTACCCGCCCTCCGGCTAATCAAAAAAATTGTCTGAAGAATTGCGTGCCATTAATTGCGTGCTAGTAACTGGTGGATTATCGATGAAAATGCCGAAACTGGCAAACAAAGCTTTGCTGAACCAGCAATTCCCACTTTGAAAAATAATTATTTGAAATCATGTGGTTACGCCTATGGCTATTGCGCATATAAAACAATAACTAATTGAATATAAAGCGTTATTCCAATTCAAATTGGGAATTGCTGTTGCTGAACCGTATACTGCATGAGGGGGGGGATTTGATTGGCAATTTGAATTACCGGTGCCAGTACTCTGCGTCCATATAGGACAGCAGCCTGAACATTTTGCCAGCTATGGTAACGACCTATACCCAGTTCCAGATCATTGGGTGCTGATTGAATAGCTTCCGCTAACAGTCCGGCGCCGATTTTCAGATTGGTTTCCGGATTTAACAGTTGTTCCGGCTTGTCCACTCTATGCCCATGCCAGTGCAAATTAATTTGCATCAATCCAACGTCAATATGCCGGTTACCGTCGGCGATGGATTTTGTCAGAATGACATTAGCTTCCTGCCGGGTTGCTGGAATAATGGAATGACCGGATTTATTGAGCGCCCATGGCCAGGGTGTAACGGTTGTGGAATCGCCATTGTTAGCGGATTCGATCAGGGCAACAGCATAGAGGATGTAGGGATCAAGCTCATGTAATTTGGCAATTTTCCACCAGACTGTGTTTTTTAACCTTGATGGTAAATTGCCAACTTTAAGACTTTGAGTTGCTGCGGTTGATTTAACTGGCGAATTGACTTTTTCTTCTGCTTGGCAGAACCGGTTTGAAAAAAATACCCCGATTAATAGCGCCAATAAAATGGGCTTACCGCCATAACCAGCAAATATCGAGCGCACTGACGCCAAAACAATCGCACTAAAAATTTAAACTAGGAAAATTGTCGTGTACAGAGATCAAATTTATTAAAAGAATTTTTAGATTAAATTTGGATTATATTCGTTCAGGATATGAAAGACGGGCTACGACCCTTTGTTGCCTTTCCGTTTTTGTTGTTTAATAACTGCTCCTAAACCCAAATCTGCCGATATTTTCATTATCAAAAGCAAAAAGTTGCACACGACTCCACTTGCTTGGTCATTTGGATCAAATCTATCATTCGCAGAGATTCCTCGACAAGGCCCCGTAACTTGGCGCTTTTATTAAGCATCTACTTTTGGATATCTCAGTCTAATCGTGCGGTAAACCAATTCGCCCAGTTATTTTTAAAGGAAACTTGTTTGATATGGCCAATGAGATCATCGATAAATTTCCCGCAGTCATATTAACTCGAGAATTTATACACGTTACAACGTTGGATAATCTGAATTGATATGGTTATTTTGCAACATTAACGATTCGGCACAATTTAACCATAACAGATATGCGTTTTTTTAAGCTGTACAGATTGCTTTTATTTAAATCTGTACTTAAGAATTAGGCTAGAACCTGAATCTGTTTTGCTTTTTCCTTCGTTAGTAAAGTATGCACCGTCGATCACGTAACGGTTGACGGACATAAATCCTTCCCTGCATCCCATCCCTTCGATGCAGGGTTTTTTACTAATATCCAGGAGAATTTCATGCCAGCAGTTCAAATACCGGCACATGTCAAAGGCGATTGTTTTGTCGATTTCGAAGAAAAAGTCTTTGAAGACGTGAAGGCTAGACCGGGCGAAAAAGCCCTAGTCAAATTCCATACAGTAGCCTTCGAAGGTTCGATCGGCTTCGTCAATCTGTTGCAAGCCACCCGTCTGCAACGCAAAGGCTATGAAACCTCAATTCTGTTATACGGCCCTGGCGTAACGCTTGGGATTCAACGCGGATTTCCACGCCTCGGCGACGAAGCATTCCCTGGTCATCAAAATTACGCCAACCAAATTGCTAAATTCATCGAGGAAGGCGGCAAGGTCTATGCCTGTCGGTTTGCACTGCAAGCCTTATACGGCCACGGTGAACCAAGCTTGTTGCCTGGCATCCGTCCAATCAGCCCATTAGATGTGTTAGATATCGTACTGCTACATCAGCGCGATAACGCCGTTATTCTGGATACCTGGACTTTATAAACCAAGTCGATCATTAGTCAGTGCCCGAACTCGGTTTCGGGCCTTTCTTGCCCCGCAACAGGAGACCAGATAAGTGAGTAACCCCAACATCGTCAGAGCGGCAGCGGTACAGATTACGCCTGTGTTCGAATCTGCCACCGCCACCGGCGACAAGGTTTGCCAGGCCATCAGCGACGCATCTGCCAAGGGTGCGCAAATCGTTGTTTTTCCGGAAACCTTTGTGCCCTACTACCCGTATTTTTCTTTCGTGTTACCGCCGGTCGCCGCCGGTCGTGAGCACTTGAAACTATACGACTATGCACCGACAGTCCCAGGCCCAGTCACCGATGCGGTAGCGGCGCAGGCCAAGGCTCATGGTGTCGTGGTGGTATTGGGCGTCAACGAACGCGACCACGGCAGTCTCTATAACACCCAATTGATTTTCGACGAAACAGGCCGACTGGCACTGAAACGCCGCAAAATCACCCCAACTTACCACGAACGCATGATCTGGGGTCAAGGTGACGCCGCGGGCCTCAAGGTTGTCGAAACCGGAATCGGCCGCATCGGTGCCTTGGCTTGCTGGGAACATTACAACCCGCTAGCGCGCTATGCTTTGATGGCCCAGCATGAACAAATACATTGCAGCCAGTTTCCTGGCTCTTTGGTCGGACCGATTTTCGCCGACCAGATCGAGGTGACGATCCGCCACCATGCTCTGGAATCCGGCTGTTTCGTGGTTAATGCCACCGGCTGGTTGACCGACGAGCAAATCGATTCGGTCACCTCAGAGCCAGCTTTACAAAAAGCTCTGAGCGGCGGATGTTGCACCGCGATCATCTCTCCGGAAGGGAAACATGTGGTCGATCCCTTGCGCGAAGGCGAAGGCATTCTAATCGCCGACCTGGACATGAACTTAATCACCAAACGCAAGCGCATGATGGATTCAGTCGGCCATTACGCCCGCCCGGAACTGTTGAGCCTGCGCATAGATGACAGGCCTGCCGTACCCATGTTCAGTGACGTGCCATCAGTTTCAACTCAACCTGTTCAAGAGAGTGACCACCATGACACTATCAGTGCAAACTAAAGCCGGTCCAGCAGGTTTGATCGCCGATTTGCAATCCTTAGGTTTACGCCTGGAAGACAACGAAGTCGGCATCATTGGTCGGCGCGGTGGGGCCGGTCCTTCCGACCATAAGGCCGTAAATTTGGGTAGTCGCACCGTGATGATACCGATTGCCACCGCTTCGGCCTGCGAGTCACCGTTCGTTGCCAGTCGGCCCGATGCTAATGGCATCAGCGAGATTCGCCGGGACGGCATCGTGGTAAGCCACATCGAATTTCCAAAACAACCACGTTTTTACGATTTGAAAACTGCCGACGGCACACCGTATTCCTATATCGCCACGCTGCATTCTTCCGATGTTTTGGCGACCACGCTGCTGCAATCCTGTATCCGCTACGGTAACCGCAAGACCTCCTGCCAATTCTGCGCCATTGGCCAGTCACTAGCCGCCGGCAAGACTATCCTTAGCAAAACGCCCGAGCAGTTGGCCGAAGTGGCCAAAGCCGCCGTCGAGTTGGATAAGGTCAAGCACATGGTGATGACCACCGGCACGCCGAATTTAACTGACCGAGGTGCTGCATTACTTTGCGAAAGCGCCGAGTCCGTCAAAGCCGTAGTTGATCTGCCGATTCAAGGTCAATGCGAGCCACCTGATGAAGACATCTGGTTCGAACGCATGAAAGCCGCAGGCATCGACAGCTTAGGTATGCATTTGGAGGCGGTATTGCCGGAAGTGCGTGCCCGAATCATGCCCGGCAAGTCCAGCGTGCCGCTTGAACGTTACATGGACGCTTTCGACTCGGCAATTGCAGTATTCGGTCGTGGTCAGGTCAGCACTTACATTTTGGCCGGTTTGGGCGATACGCCGGAGGCGATCTTGGCTATGTCCGAACAGTTAATAGGAAAAGGCGTTTACCCTTTCGTGGTGCCCTTTGTGCCGATTACCGGCACGCCGCTTGAGAACCATCCAGCACCGGCTCCAGCCTTTTTGGGGCAAATTTTGCCAAAACTCGGTGCGATGCTGAAACAAGCAAATTTGCTCTCTCACGAGATGAAAGCCGGCTGTGCAAAATGTGGCGCCTGTTCGGCACTAGCCAGTTACGAGGTGTGAGATGTGGACCGAAAACTTTAAACCGTTTTTTGCTAACGAATACCTGATCAAATTCGTCACTCAGGATTGGGAGCGCAAGCAAATGCTGGAACTACGTCAAGCGGTGTTCTGTGAAGAACAAGGCATTTTTGCTGGCGACGATCTGGACGATATCGATAATATTGCTACGCCCATCGTCGCCATTGCCTGCGTGGCCGGTTTACCGGATCGCGTAGTTGGCACCGTGCGGATTCATCAAGAAAACCCTGGTATCTGGTGGGGCTCACGATTGGCGGTGTACCAAGACTATCGCAAACAAGGCAGTCTCGGCGCGGCGTTGATCAAGCTGGCGGTAACTTCGGCTCACGCCCAGGGTTGCAACACCTTTTTAGCTCAAGTGCAAAGCCGCAACCAACTGCTATTCCGACGCCTGCACTGGAAATCCTTGCAGGAAATCGCGGTACATGGTCGACCCCATTACCTGATGCAAGCCGATCTGGATTGGTATCCGCCTTATGCAGACGGCGCTATCGGTTTCGTCGCCACCAGCAGGATTGCGGCATGACAGCCCTGGCTGACTTGGCGCAGTGCATTCGCCAAGGTTTGGGATTGGCGCATAAGCGCGACATCGCCCGGGTGATGAAGCAATTGCCGCATATTGCCCGCTGGCAATCCGGAGCAAGGATTGAAATTGGCGATGATTGCGCCTCCATCCCCGACAGTAATGGTTTTTTGCTACTGGCAACAGAAGGCTACTTGAACGATTTTGTCGCGACTCAACCCTGGTTTGCGGGCTATTGCGGGGTGATGGTCAACGTCAGCGACATTTATGCTATGGGAGGCCGGCCGATCGCAGTAGTCGATGCGATCTGGAGCGACGGCGAGAACCAAGCCAAGCCAATTCTGGAAGGTATGGCAGTCGCCTCGCAAGTATATGGCGTGCCGGTGGTTGGTGGCCACACGAATCTACGAAATGACCAACCACAATTGTCTGTAGCCATACTGGGTCGTGCCCAAAATCTGCTGAGCAGCTTTGCCGCAAAACCCGGACAACAGCTACTGGCAGCCATCGATTTGCGCGGCCATTTTCGCGAACCTTATCTGTGGTGGGACGCCAGCACTGGTGCACCACCAGAACGTTTGCGCGAGGATCTGGAACTATTGCCGACGCTAGCCGAAATCGGCCTGTGCGCTGCCGCCAAGGATATCAGCAACGCCGGTGCAATCGGCACGATATTGATGCTGCTGGAATGTTCAGGGCTAGGTGGCTTGATTGACATCAATGCGATACCGCGCCCTGAAGGCATTGATTTACCTCGCTGGTTGCGCTGCTTTCCGAGCTTCGGTTTCGTGCTTAGCGTCGACGCTGATGACAGCGATGCCGTCATCAAACTTTTCAGCCAACGTGGTATCGCTTGCGCGGTGATCGGCACGACCGATACCAGCCGCCAAATGCGACTCGCAAGTGGCGATGAACAACAACTATTCTGGAATTTGAACACTGAACCCTTGATAGGCTGCGGCCCTAGACAGGAGGACTAGTCATGCAAAGACTACGAATTGCCATGCTGACCCATTCCGTCAACCCGCGCGGCGGTGTCGTACATGCCATGCAATTGGCGGAGGCCTTGCAAGACCAGGGGCACGACGTGACCCTGATCGCCGGCGCTGAACCCGGCAAAGACTTCTACCGCCCTGTTCACTGTAACACTGTTTTGATACCGCTATTGTCCTTGAGCGGCGAATTGGTCGCCACCGTCGGCCAACGCATTGAGGCCTATGTCGATTATTTCGCCAGGCAAGATTTTGAAACTTACGACATTTTTCACGCTCAGGATGCCATCAGCGGTTGCGCAATGGCCAAGCTCGCCGAGCGCGGCATCATCAATGGTTTTATCCGCACTGTTCATCATCTTGACCACTTCGACGACATTTGGTTGACGGCTTGGCAAAACCGTTCGTTCCGGGCTGCGCAACAAGTCCTGTGCGTCAGCCGTGATTGGAAAGATAAATTGCTCAACGAGCATCGCATTGACGCAGTGCAAATCAATAACGGCATTGATTCCGAACGTTACTCGCCCAAGCCAGAAGCCAACGACGAAGCACTGCGCCAAATGCTGGGCTTGACGCGCGGCGGCCCGATTTTTCAGGCAGTCGGTGGTATCGAGGCCCGAAAAAATACCTTACGCATTTTCGAAGCCTTCCGCGAGGTCTTACTGCAACGACCCAATGCGCAGTTAATCATCGTTGGCGGAGCTAGTCTGTTAAATCACAGCGAATACCGCCAATGCTTCAGTGTCGCTGTCGCAGAAAGCGGCATCCAGGATGGCCCCGGCCAACCCTTGGTGATAACCGGTCCCTTGCCCGATGCCGACATGCCTAGCCTGTACCGTCTGTCTGATGCGCTGGTATTTCCGTCGCTCACCGAAGGCTTTGGTTTAGTGGTATTGGAAGCCATTGCCTCTGGCACACCCGCCATCGTCTCGACTCGTCCGCCATTTACCGACTATTTGAAATATCAGGATTGCATCTGGACCGATCCGGAGAACAGTGGCGCGATAGCCGGAGCCATGCTGGCAGCCATTGATGATTTTCCAAAAGATAGGCTGCCGGTAATTGCCCAACGCTTGAGCCGCGAATTTTCCTGGACGCAGTCGGCCAGTACCCATCTCGATATCTACCGATCACTCATCAATACTAAAGGAACTCAATATGCCTGAAATGCGTTTCCGTGTCCGCTGGCCGGATCAATCCGAAAGTCTGTGTTATTCACCGTCACTGGTAATCAAGGATTATTTCCAACCCGGTCAAAGCTACCTACTGAGTGAATTCGTCGGCCGCTGCCGCGAGGCGCTGGAAATCGCCAGCGAGCGGGTACGGCAGAAATACGGCTACACCTGTTCCAGCGCAATGAGCCAACTGGCGGAAATCGAAGCCACGGCTAGCCAATTTTTGGACAGCGATAGCTCCCAGGTAACCGTAATGGAGTTCATCGAATAAGCCAAGATTCTGCTGGAAACACCCCAACACCTAACAAAAGTAAAACAACCAATACGAGGAAGCCATGAAAGAAAAAACCGAAAACACCCGTCTACACTATGACACGGTTATTGTAGGCGGCGGTCAGGCCGGTTTAGCGGTCAGTTACTACCTGCAAAAACAAGACATCAACCACATTATCTTCGAAAAAAACCGCATCGGCCATTCCTGGCGCAACGACCGTTGGGACAGCTTTTGTCTGGTCACCCCCAACTGGCAATGCCAACTTCCGGATTTTCCTTACCAGGGTAATGATCCTCAAGGTTTCATGTTGAAAGACGAAATTGTTGAATACGTCGAAGCCTTTGCCAAAAAAGTGAATCCACCCATCATGGAAGGCGTTACGGTGAATCGCGTCTGGCGTGGCGAGCAAGGCAAATTGAATGTTAGCACTTCGGCCGGCGAGTTTTCTGCGGATCACTTGGTGGTGGCCACCGGCGGTTACGATATCCCCATCGTGCCAGACTACGCCCACAGCCTGCCCAAGCATATCAAACAGATTCATTCGGTCAATTACCGCAACCCCGATCAATTGCCGGAAGGCGAAGTACTGGTGGTCGGTACCGGTCAATCCGGTGTGCAATTGATGGAAGACTTGCATCTGGCCGGCCGCAAAGTACATCTGGCAGTCGGCAGCGCACCGCGTTCACCGCGCATGTATCGTGGCCGCGAGACTACCGAATGGCTTTTCGACCTGGGCTTTTATCAAAAGACCATTGATCGTCACCCCTTGGGCGACGAAGCCAAGCACAAGACTAACCATTACCTGACCGGTCGCAGCGGCGGTCACGAAATCGATTTGCGCCAGTTTGCCTTGGAAGGTGTCAAATTGTATGGCAGCATGGCCAACATTGATGGCAGTAAATTGGAGTTCTTACCCGATCTGACCAAAAACCTGGATGATGCCGACGAAATTTACGTCAACATCCGCAATGACATTGATCGCTATATCGCGGAACACCATATCGATGCGCCGGTAGAACCGCCGTTCCGCAAGGTGTGGGAACCAGAACTCGACCCCACCTGCATTGATGCCGATGCCGAAAATATCACCAGCATCATCTGGGCAATTGGGTTCAGACCAAACTACCGCTGGATTGAACTATCGGCCTTCGATGGACGCGGTTTCCCGCAATACAATCGTGGCATCTCCAATGAGGAAGGTCTGTATTTCATTGGTTTACCTTGGTTGCATACCTGGGGTTCAGGACGGTTCCTGGGTATTGCCGATGATGCACAATATTTGGCCGAGATTATTCAGAGCAAGCTGGCAGTTAAGGAGGTGGCGTATGAGGCTTGATTGTATGGATCGGGAAAAGTGACCAATGAATTGCGCAAACATGGTGGCTAGCTAGAAATTGGTATATTGAATAGCCGGGTAGGCTGGAGCCTTTTGCAAGCGTCAGTTTTCAATGCGCTAATTGAATAAAATCCAGCTGCGATACAAAACAGTTACAGTTTAATGCACATAATAGATCGTCAAATGACTAATCTGTACCGCTAAAAATATACGGTTTCTGCTACTGTTTTGGATCCTGTTATTTCTCGTAGAATTATTTCCGCTCCATTAGTCATCCTCACACTTTACCCCGGATCGATACTTTATCTTAATCCGGGGGCTTTTTGATTGTTTTTGATATTAAAAAACAGTCATCGAGTGTTGGAAAATTTTTGCATGGCTGTTCTAGGACATGGGGGGACAGAATATTTTAGAATTGATTGATAACAATTTATTCGTATTCTTCAGTGTAATTATCTAATAAAACAAACGATTATAAAAATATAACGACAGACAAAATGTATCGGACTGCCTTGTAATATTTATTTATTGGGCATATGCAATTTCTTATATTGAAATTGATCACCAAGAGGATATTAGTATGAAAATAAAACCAACAACAATACTAGCATTAACTAGCTTGATTTTTTCTGCTTCGCTGTGGGCGCATGGGGGGGCGGCCGGCACTGATACCGACCAATGCAAATTTGAATTGGAAAAAGATCATTGGATACATTACACCGCCTATCAGCCTAAGGCTTATCCTGCCGAAGAATTCTGCGGCAATATTCCCGATGCAAACTCTTTGACACAATTAGTTTTCGATTATCAAGATCAACGTTACCGAGATAGAGCCATCGAGTTTGAAGTGACCAAGGAACCGGAAGGCAAACGTGTGTTCTTCCAGGAAGCGAAAAAACATAAGTCCGGTACCGTAATTTTGGATCTTCCCAATGGCGTCCCTGATGCTAGCAAATATCTGATTCACATTACCTTGCTGCAGGATAACGGCGAGCGCCTGGACGCCCATATGGGGTTCAAAGCCGGTACCGGCCAGCCTACTAGCAACGCTAGCTATGGCTTGTATGTGCTGGTGTTATTTGCCGGCCTGTATATCGTTTATTTGTCCAATGCTGGGTTCAAGAAAAAAACAGACGAATTGTGGGCCAAGGTGAAAGCGGCCTAAACAGCTGCTATCTATCATGAACCCCTTAACGGAATTGGTCTGGCCGAGCTATCGAAGGGAGACTTTTGATGTCTGGCGCGGTCCGGTTTACAGACGGAAACAAGACTTCGTGGCAGAGGAAAATTGCCTGTGGTGTTGGTTTACAACACCACCCCATACGTAGTGATGCTGGCGACGTCGTTGAACCTGGAGGACTTTGTGTTGGGATTCAGCCTGACTGAAGAAATCATTGACCATACATCCGAATTGAAGTCGATAAAGATTTTCCAGTGTTCCAAGGGAGTCGAAGTCATGATGAGGATACCGGAGACCTGTTTCGCCAATCTACAAGGCAAGGGCAAGAATCTGATTGGCCGCTCAGGGCGGCTACTACTTTGGAACAAGCTATAAGACGACCACGTCCTGTAGACAATGGACTACTGTTAGACTCCTTGCTGTTAAATACGGCTATGGCGGCGATACAATACAAACAAATGCTAAATCAACTGACCGGTGCTATGCATGCTTCTGCCTGGCTCGTTCCCGTGCATGGTGTCACAAAAGTGCGGGAAGAAGTTGGCCGGCATAACACCTTGGACAAACTAATCAGTGCTTTGGCCAAGGCCCAGTGTAATTTCGAACAAGGCTGGCTGCGGGTCAGCTTTATGTGTACTGTATTCACACCCATCTAGCCTAAATTTCCATAACAGTTGCGTACAGAATATACCAGTACAGATTGCTGTATAATTAATCTGTTACTGACAAAATCAAAATAACTGAATCTGTACTCATCACAGCCAAACACCTAAGATTATCCCCGTCGACGCCATACAGATTGCTGGCATTTACGCTTCATGCAATCTGATTTCTTAAAAAGAGCGAGGTGATTATCATGTGGGGTATGCAAAGTCGGGCTGTAATAGCCAAAAGTATTGTACGGATAGAAAATTGTGCGTTTGATGCCGTAAAGGCGCTGGCGACTGCCTGTTGGTTGGCGACAGTTGCCAATGCGGCGTTTGCCGTAACCCCTTTGCCGTCTTCGAAAAAAGTCGTGCTTGGTCAGTCCGAACCGTTTTGTAACAGCGGTGCACCGCAGGAGTGGCGGGACTCCGGTACGCTGGAGGGTGTTAGTTATCAAGCATCCCGAGTCTGCAATCCCGATAATCCAGCCGAGATCGCGGCATTTGTCAAAGGTACTAACAATATCTCGATGGAAACCTTGATGGCGACCAATCTGGCGCCAGATGCCATCTCCATGAGCGACGACATGGACGGTGATGGTGACCCTGACCGCATCACCATCAAACTGGAAATCATGGAAATCAACGGCCACTCACCGGATGCGCCAGAAAATGTCACAACTTTCTACCTCGCGCCGGGCATACAGCCCAGCTTCTGGGTGTTCGTACCCAAAATGCGCGATATGTCCACCAAGGGTTTTGGTAGTCCGGAAGCCAATGCGCTGTTACGCTTGCCGTCGCCTGCAATCCGTATCGAACAAGGCGACGTGGTCTGGCTAGAGGTGGAAAATACGCATTATTTCCCTCACGCCATTCACTTGCACGGCGTCGATCATCCCTACCAAGACAGGAGCGGCGAAGGCAATGACGGTGTTGGTCAAACCGGCGGCATGGACATTATGCCTGGCCAAAGCAAAACCTATGTGATCAACTCCCGTCAGCCAGGCAGTATGTATTACCACTGCCATGTGCAGTCGCATACTCATATTACGATGGGTATGGCTGGTTTGTTCATCATTGAGGAAAACCGTCCGAATAACTGGGTGCAAACCTTCAATATCGGTGACGGTCAAGTGCGGCATCCATCGGTAGCCGTGCTGGAACAATATGCCAAGGAATATGACCTGCATTTTCAGTCCTTTGATAAACAGCTGCATCAGATTCCCCAGGCTGCAAACGATCCACGCCTGATTGCCAAAGCAATGAATCAGGAGTATGACATCACCGAATCCACAGACGATTATTACACGCTGAACGGCCGAGCGTTTCCGTATACCTTGCGGGAATCATTGATCGTCGTCGAGCCGGACGAGAAGGTCAAACTGCGGGTTTTGAACGGTCATAGCGAGGGCATGGCGCTGCACATTCACGGCCACAAGGCCACCGAAACCCATTACGATGGCATCCCGCAAAACCCCGTGGCCCGAGTGACCCGCGACGTTTATGCCCTAGCGCCAGCCCAACGTGTCGATCTGGAATTGGATACTCATGATGACGGCCTACATAGCTACGGCTCGGGTTTATGGATTTTTCACGATCATGTCGAAAATGCCTTTACTACCGATGGCATGGGCGATGGTGGCAGTCTCAGTCTGGTAGCTTACCTGGAGTTTGTTGACGAACAAGGCACGCCCAAAACGCAGGGCATGGACTTAAAGCCATTTTTTACCAAAGAATATTGGGCACGGAAGCACCCTGTCTGGCAGGATTTGGGTGAGGATTGGACAAGTTTTGGTGAGCCGGAATCAGCTGCTGCAGGCTCAAAAATTGAGAAATCATCTACAGCGGCAACCCGATCTACAACTGGCTCTGGTTTTAATCTCGGTCTGCTGTTAGGTGTATTGGTCTACTTGGCCTTCGTGTATCGGGCCGCTATTTGTACCGCCACTAAAATTTTATCACTGAAAATTAAAACTACTGACTGAGGATCGAGCCATGAACCGTATGATTGCTTTTACTTTATCAGCATTGATTTCCGGCGCGGTTTTAGCCGAGCAAAACATCGTCGATCACAATAAATTGTTGATGGATCATGGCTATGGCCACATGATGGATATGGAAGGCGGCATGGTTATGGGGCAAAACAAAGACCGCTTGCCGGCCGGCTGCGAAAAAATATCCGAGGAAAAGCAGTTTACCGTCCATGCCGGCCGGCAATATGCCAAGAAATATCCCGGCACGATATTTGGGTTTGATCAACACGAATGGCGAGTCAAGCCTTGCGCCAAAGTCACTGTTGAGTTCATCAACGAAGATAAGGTTCGCCACCAATGGATGATGCACGGCTTGCCGAAAAACTTGTACAACCAGGGCATGTTCCATCTGGAAATTACCGGCCCCGCCAAAGTCACCGGCACCTTCATTGCGCCCAGCGAAGACAAAACCTATCTGGTGCATTGTGATATCGCCCAGCACATGGAAAAGGGTATGAAAGGCCAATTGGTCGTTGGCAAAGGCAGTACGACTTTTCCATCCATTCCCGGCATTAGTGATCCGGTGATTGCCGATAATTACGATAGCACGACAGCGGGACCCACGGTGAATATCATCTCGACCGGATCCGAAATGAATGGCCAAGAGTCGATAAATATTGGTCAGGTATTATCCGGAACCGTCATTAGCCTAATTTTGACGCCGTTATTGATCTGGTTTTATCGAAACCATGTGACTGTCGCTAATATCCGCTGGTTTGGTTTTAAATCGCTGGAGCTGGCGGTTCGGGTAGGCAAACGCACGGCTCGCTTTATAATGGCGATCATCAAAATGGCGGTTCCTGATCGAACCAAAGCGAGTTAACACCGGATGCAAACGCATAACTTAACGTGGATAAATACATGAAACACTTATACGAAACCGTCGCTGAAACGGTGATAACGCATATCGAACAGGGTGTTTATAAACCTGGCGAAAAACTGCCTGGCGTCCGCCGATTGAGCCAACAATTAAATGTCAGTATTTCTACCGCTCTGGAAGCCTATCGCATGCTGGAAGACGGTGGCCGGATTCAGGCTCGCTTGCGCTCCGGCTACTATGTTAGCGGCTTTCAGCGCCAGGCGATTGTGGAACCGGAAATCTCCGATGCACCTGTTACGCCCTCCAAGGTCACCGGACAATCCTTGACTCGGCAAATTCTGCGTGCCGCTAAAGATCCTTTTCAAATCAATCTTGGCTCGTCGGTGCCGCATGCCGATTTTTTACCCACCCATGCACTGCAACAAGCCACTGGCAAAGTATCGCGCACGTTCGGCAAGCGTTGCTTCGATACCGACGAATTGCTGGGCAATCTGGAGCTGCGCCGGCAAATCGCCAAGCGCATGGTCGAATTACAATGCGCGGATAGTCCGGACGACATCGTCGTCACCCACGGTGCCCGCGAAGCGGTGCGGCTAGCGTTGATGGCAGTCTGCGAACCCGGCGACTTGATCGCCATTGAATCACCAACTTTTTACGGCCTGCTGCAAGTCATCGAATCCTGCGGAATGGAGGCCTTGGAAATTCCCACCCATCCGCGTGATGGTCTATCGCTAGACGCTTTGCAAATGGCCATTGAACAATGGCCGATCAAGGCCTGCCTGATCGTCTCCAATTTCAACAACCCACTTGGCTCCTGCATGAGCGATCAGCGCAAGCAGGCTCTGGTGGCCTTGCTGGAGAAACACAACATTCCATTAGTCGAAGACGATGTCTACGGCGATTTAGGTTTTAGTATGTGGAGACCATCAGTCGCCAAGGCCTGGAGTAGGCAAGGCCAGGTGCTGTATTGCAATTCCTTCGCTAAAACACTGTCTCCGGGTATTCGGATCGGCTGGTTGGTACCGGGTCGATACAAGGAGAAAGTCGAAAACCTGAAATACATGAAACACCAGGCCGTGCCGACCCTGAACCAGCTGATTGTAGCGCACATGCTGGAACAAGGCGGTTATGACCGCTACCTACGCCACGTGCGTCAGGAATATGCACGCAATCTGGCACTTACTGTCAAGACCGTTAGTCTGCTGTTTCCTGAAGGCACTCGCGTTACCCAACCGGAGGGTGGTTTTGCGTTGTGGGTGGAACTGCCAGCCAGCGTCGACGCAATGGAACTACACCGTCTCGCGAGCAGAGAAAACATCATTATCGCTCCTGGTCCGTTGTTCTCGGCCACTCAAAAGAAATACGGAAACTTTATTCGCTTAAGCTGCGCAGTGCCATGGAACGACAGAGTGGAAAAAGCTTTGAAGAAGTTGGGAAATATGGCCCAAAATTTGATGGTAGAAAGTCGATAAAGGTTTCACAAATAGCATTGCATGTTGTTCAATGCATATGCCTAATAGCCACACCGGTGAGTATGGGGTAGCACTTCAAGGTGCGAGCAAATTGTGATCTAAACCGGTCATTCAATAATTTACGATGACCGGCAGAACGTGGCCGAGCACTGTCACTTGCTTGTAGCCATCAAAATACGATCCAGAACAATTGCTTCTCTTTCTCGAAATCGATTATCTCAACGATTACAGAATTAATCTTTTAAACTATAGCCATCCAAAACATTTACCCCAATCGCTTAGCAAGATCTGAAGCCGCAATATGAGTATAGCGTTTCAGCATAGAAAGCGATTTATGCCCGGTAATACTGGCAACCTCCATAATCGAAAAGCCTTTCTCGAAAAATCGTGAAGTGGCCTCATGTCTCAAATCGTGAAAACGCATGCACTGAATGCCGGCGGCTTTACAGGCTGCAGTAAAATGGTGAGTGATGTCATGCAAATGTACTCGGAATACTTTGCCATCCGGTCTGCGCGGCAAAGTCAGTAAAGCCTGCTTGGCTATTGAAGAAAGCGGTACATGCCGAGGTGAACCGTTTTTGGTTTCTTTTAAGGTTATCACACTGCCGGCTATCATTTCCCATCTCAGCGAGGAAATTTCGCTTCTACGCATGCCGGTTTCAAGCGCCACAGTCACGGAAATTGTCAATGTAGTTGTCGCCTCGACGGTTAAAACTTACGCTGCTATTTTGTTCTGGCTAGTCACCTCTTTTTTATCTTCTCTGTTTGCTTCGGCCTTATCAGGGTTAAGCTGTACTTCTTG